>PPYF01208354.1_pt1 | contig 224271 bp, 222 predicted proteins | sample 1559871 | NCBI WGS metagenome assembly PPYF01 (sample SAMN08240021, study PRJNA423297) | Human gut metagenome, whole genome shotgun sequencing project. | reverse complement strand
ATCAGTAACGTGGGGAATTAAAAGACTTTCATTACTATTTGTGCCGCCGACTTGGCGGCGGAATGGAGATTATTATGGAAAAAAATATCGAAGAATTAGAACAAAAGATTGGATATAAGTTTGTAAATAAAAATCTGTTGAAACATGCAATGCGTCACAGCTCTTATACAAATGAGAAACAACTTCCAAAAAGTGAGTGTAACGAGAGATTGGAATTTTTAGGAGACGCGGTTTTAGAATTGATATCCAGTGAATTTTTATTTTTTGCCGACGAAGAAATGCCGGAAGGAGAATTGACGAAGTCAAGGGCAAGTATGGTGTGTGAACCGTCTCTTGCTTTCTGTGCGAGGGAAATTGATCTTGGGGAATATCTGATTCTTGGAAAAGGCGAGGAAGCGACAGGAGGAAGAAAGAGGGATTCTCTGATCTCGGATGCATTAGAAGCATTGATCGGAGCTATTTATATTGACGGTGGTTTTGCTAATGCAAAAGAGTTTATTATGAAATTTGTATTAAATGATCTGGAAAATAAAAAACTCTTTTTCGATAGCAAGACTATCTTGCAGGAAATCGTGCAATCAGAGTATAAAGAAGGTATCAGATACGAGATGATCGGAGAGTCCGGACCGGATCACAACAAAACCTTCCAATATGCCGTATATATCGGTGAAGAGAAGTTCGGAATAGGAACAGGAAGAACGAAAAAGGCTGCGGAACAAAGTGCTGCTTATGAGAGTATTTTAAAACTGCGGGCAAAAAACAAAAAGTAGGTGAAATATGTATTTAAAGAGTATAGAGGTTCAGGGCTTTAAATCCTTTGCCCATAAGCTGAAATTTGATTTTCACAATGGAATTACCGGAATCGTGGGACCGAATGGAAGTGGAAAAAGTAATGTAGCAGATGCGGTGCGTTGGGTACTTGGAGAACAAAGAGTGAAACAGCTTCGCGGAGGTACCATGCAGGACGTTATTTTCTCCGGTACAGAAAATCGGAAGCCGCTAAGCTATGCGTCCGTTGCGATTACCTTGGACAATTCGGATCATCAGCTTCCGATTGATTATGAAGAGGTAACGGTAGCAAGAAAATTATATCGTTCCGGTGAAAGTGAGTATCTAATTAACGGAAGCACATGCAGATTAAAAGATGTCAATGAATTGTTCTATGATACCGGTATCGGAAAAGAAGGCTATTCTATTATCGGACAGGGACAGATTGACAAGATTTTAAGTGGTAAGCCGGAAGAGAGAAGAGAGCTTTTTGATGAAGCGGCAGGAATTGTAAAATTTAAAAGAAGAAAACTTTTGTCTGTGAAAAAGCTGGAGGAAGAGCGTCAAAATCTTCTGCGTGTCAATGATATTTTGGCGGAGTTGGAAAAACAGATCGGACCTTTGGAGAGGCAATCTGAGAAAGCGAGAGAATATTTAAAGAAAAAAGAAGAACTTAAGACTTATGATATTAATATGTTCCTGCTTGAGACAGAACGCATTCGGGAACAATTAAGAAGTGCGGAAGAGAAGCTTGCGGTGACTCAGGAGGAACTGTCGGAAGCCGGTGTCCGGTACGAGGACATGAAGCAGGAATACGAAGCTGTGGAAGAGCAGGTGGATACCATTGATGAATCCATTGAAAGGGCGAAGAACCAACTCAATGAGACTAACATGTTAAAGCAGCAGCTGGAAAATAAAATTGCGATCTTAAAGGAACAGATTAAGAGCGCTCATATGAATGATGAACATTATGCACAGAGAGCGCTTACCATTCAGTCTGAACAGGAAGTTAGGAAGCAGCAACTTAAGGAACTGAATCAAGAACAGGAAAGTCTTCAAAGGGAACTTGGGGAACGAAAAACACTGGAAGATGCGGCAAGAGAAGAATTGATCGAAGTACAGAGCAGGATCGCTTCCTTGTCTGACGGAATTGAGAAAAATAAAAGCGATATTATAGAGCTTTTAAATAGTCGTGCATCAACGAAAGCAAAGATTCAGAAATACGATACCATGCTGGAACAGATCCAAGTTCGCAAAGCGCAATTAAACCAGCGGATTTTAGAAGCGAGAAGTGAAGCGGAGGTTCAAAACGAAGAAAAGAATAAATACGCAGGCGAACTTCAGACAATTTCTGATGAGATCATTAAGCTTAGCAAAGAACACAGTAATTATGAGAAGAAGATTGATGAGATTCAAGAGATTCTGGCAAAAGAGACGGAGAAGTTCCGAATTGGTCAGACCGCATATCACAGAGAGCAGTCCAGACTTGAATCTTTGAAAAATATTACAGAGCGCTATGACGGTTACGGTAATAGTATCCGTAAGGTAATGGATAACAAACATCGCGAGCAGGGGCTTCTTGGAGTTGTGGCAGATATTGTTAAAGTGGATAAAGAATATGAGGTTGCCGTGGAGACTGCACTTGGCGGCAGCATCCAGAATATTGTCACAGAGGATGAAGATACTGCAAAACGCATGATCCAATTTCTTAAGAAAAATAAATTCGGACGCGCCACATTTCTTCCATTGACGAGTATTCAGTCCTATGGGAACTTTCATAAGCCGGAGGCGTTAAAAGAGACCGGAGTAGTCGGAGTTGCCAGTACGCTTGTGAAAGTGGATGCAAAATATAAAGATTTGGCGGGTTATCTTCTTGGAAGAACATTAGTGGTAGATCATATTGATCATGGAATCGCTATTGCAAGAAAATATAAGCAGTCGATTCGTATCGTGACTTTAGAAGGGGAGCTTATCAATGCCGGCGGTTCTATGACAGGAGGAGCGTTTAAGAATTCCAGCAATCTTCTGAGCAGACGCCGTGAGATTGAAGAATTTGAAAAGACGGTGAAACAGTTAAAATCTGAGATGGATCAGTTAGAAGAATACTGTAATGGTCTAAGGAAAGAACGTGCCGGATACTATGAAGAGATTGAAAAGTTAAAAGAAAAGCTCCAAAAGGCTTATGTGATCCAGAATACAGCGAAAATGAATCTGGATCAATCGCAAGGACGTATCAAAGCTATTTTCAATACGTTGGAGGATATTGAGTCGGAAGCAGGAAATCTGGACAGGCAGATCACGGATATTATGGATAATCAAGAATCAATCACTGTAGAACTTGATACTTCCGAACATCTGGAAGAAGAATTATCCGTTAGGATTGATGCAGATCAGAGCGCGCTTGAAAAAGAACGCGAGATAGAAACTGAAAAACAAAGAACTGTGGAAGAACTGCATCTTGTCAGTGCGGGACTGGAACAAAAGGAAGCTTTTGTTGTAGAAAATGTGACACGTATTCAAGACGAGCTTGATAAGTTTTCTCAAGAGATGGAAGAGCTGGAAGAAAATAAAGGTGGGACATCAAAAGAGATTGAAGAAAAAGAAGAGCAAATTGCTGATCTCAGACAGACGATTGAAAATTCAAAAGAGTTATTTTCAGAGATTAAAGAAGAAATTGAGAAATTCAAAGGTGAGAGAGAAACTCTTACACAACAGCATAAATCCTTTTTACAGAAACGAGAAGAATTGTCGAAGCATATGTCGCAGCTTGACAAGGAAGTATTCCGTCTGGAGAGCCAGAAGGAAGGTTATGAGGAAGCCTCTGAAAAGCAGATTAATTATATGTGGGAAGAGTATGAGATTACCTACAGCCATGCACTTGAGCTTCGGGATGCGAACCTTACTGATTTGTCAAAAATGAAGAAGAGAATCTCTGAATTAAAAGGAGAGATTCGAGGTCTTGGCGATGTCAATGTCAATGCCATCGAAGATTATAAGACTGTGTCGGAACGTTACGAATTCTTAAAGACACAGCATGATGATCTGGTGGAGGCCGAAGCGACTCTGGAGCAGATCATCGAAGAACTGGACACCGCAATGCGTAAACAGTTCAAAGAACAGTTTGCAAAGATTTGTTCGGAATTTGACACTGTATTTAAGGAACTCTTCGGAGGCGGAAAAGGAACCTTGGAATTGATGGAGGATGAAGACATCTTAGAGGCAGGCATTCGAATTATCGCGCAGCCGCCGGGGAAAAAGCTGCAAAATATGATGCAGTTGTCCGGTGGAGAAAAGGCGCTTACCGCAATCGCGCTTCTTTTTGCTATTCAGAACTTGAAGCCTTCTCCTTTCTGTCTTCTGGACGAGATCGAGGCGGCGCTGGATGATAATAACGTTACAAGATTCGCGAAATATCTTCATAAATTAACGAAATATACACAGTTTATCGTGATTACCCATCGAAGGGGTACTATGACAGCGGCAGACCGATTATATGGTATTACCATGCAGGAAAAAGGCGTATCAACACTGGTTTCGGTGAGTCTCTTGGAAGACGAGCTGGACGCATAGGAAGGAGCAGATGATGGCAGAGGAGAAGAAAGGGTTCTGGGGACGTTTGGTTTCAGGACTTAGTAAAACGAGAGATAATATTGTGTCCGGAATGGACAGCATATTTAACGGTTTTTCCCATATTGACGAAGATTTCTATGAAGAATTGGAAGAAGTATTGATTATGGGAGACCTTGGCGTTCAGGCAACTTACGACATTTTAGACGATTTGAGGGACAAGGTAAAAGAACGACATATCAAAGAACCGTCAGCTTGCAGGGAAATCTTAATCGAGAGCATTAAAGAGCAGATGGACGTTGGAGAAGCCGCTTATGAATTCGAAGATAAAACTTCTGTAGTTATGGTGATCGGCGTTAATGGCGTAGGAAAAACGACTACCATTGGGAAATTAGCGGGGAAACTTCGCGCACAGAATAAGAAAGTGATTCTGGCGGCGGCGGACACCTTCCGTGCGGCGGCAGGAGAGCAGCTCAAGGAATGGGCAAACCGAGCACAGGCAGAACTGATCGGCGGGCAGGAAGGCTCCGATCCGGCATCTGTGGTGTATGATGCAGTTGCAGCTGCCAAAGCAAGACATGCAGATGTGATGCTCTGTGATACAGCGGGAAGACTTCACAATAAAAAAAATCTCATGGAAGAGCTGAAGAAAATGAATCGTATTATTGACCGTGAATTTCCGGAGGCATTTCGAGAGACCTTAGTAGTGCTAGATGCAACTACTGGACAAAACGCATTACAGCAGGCAAAAGAATTCAATGAAGTGACAGATATTACAGGAATTGTCCTTACGAAGATGGACGGGACAGCAAAGGGCGGTATCGCAGTTGCGATTCAAGCAGAACTTGGCATTCCGGTAAAATATATTGGAGTTGGAGAGTCCATAGACGATCTGCAAAAATTTGATGCAGACACATTTGTAAATGCGTTATTTACAACAGGAGAAGCTTAGTATCAGACAATGAGAGAACAGGAGGAGAAGTAAGATGGATAAGTTAACATTAGAGAAATTTGAACAGGCAAGTGAAATCGTAAAAAAAGTAACGTTGCCGACAAAATTAGTATACAGTGAATATTTAAGTCAGCAAACCGGCGGAAGAATCTATTTAAAGCCGGAGAATATGCAGTATACAGGAGCTTATAAGGTGCGTGGTTCTTACTATAAGATCAGCACATTAAGCGAAGAAGAGCGTGAAAGAGGGCTGATTACTGCTTCCGCAGGAAACCATGCGCAGGGAGTTGCCTATGCAGCGTCCAAATTTGGCTGTAAAGCAACGATCGTTATGCCGACTGTAACTCCGCTTATCAAAGTAAACCGTACGAAAAGCTACGGCGCAGAAGTCATCCTTCATGGAGATGTGTACGATGATGCTTGTGCCTATGCACTGAAGCTTGCGGAAGAAAAGGGTTATACATTTGTCCATCCGTTTGACGACCTTGACGTAGCCTGTGGACAGGGAAGTATTGCAATGGAAATCGTGCAGGAGCTTCCTACCGTAGATTATATCCTTGTGCCGATCGGCGGTGGTGGACTGGTGACCGGTATCTCTACTCTGGCGAAAATGCTCAACCCGAAGATCAAAGTCATCGGCGTAGAACCAAAATCAGCGGCAAGTATGACCGCAGCTTTAAAAGCAGGGGAACCTGTAACCTTGGAATCTGCTAACACGATTGCGGATGGTACTGCGGTAAAACGTGTAGGAGAAACAATCTTCCCATATGTGCAGGAAAATATTGATGATGTACTTCTTGTAGAAGACGATGAGTTGATCGGTGTATTCCTTGATCTGGTGGAAAATCATAAAATGGTAGTTGAAAATTCTGGTCTTTTGACAGTTGCTGCATTAAAGCAGCTTGACTTAAAAGGTAAAAAAGCAGTTTCTGTTTTAAGCGGAGGAAATATGGATGTAATTACTATGTCTTCTGTTGTACAGCATGGACTGATCCAGAGAAACAGAATCTTCTCCGTATCTGTACTGATGCCAGATAAAGCGGGTGAACTCGTGAAAGTAGCAACACTGATTGCTAATAATAACGGAAACGTTATCAAACTGGAGCATAACCAGTTCGTAAGCACCAACCGTAATGCGGCAGTGGAACTTCGTCTGACCATTGAGGCATTCGGAACCGAGCACAAGCATGAGATCATGCAGGCTCTGGAAGAAGAAGGATTTCGTCCGAGAGAAATCGGGGCAAAATTATATTAATAGAAGAGAGAAGCGAGGGCGTTGGTTGTACCGACGCCCTCGTAGTTATATATTCCATTTTTTAAAGTATACTTGGCATGATCGGTAAAATCAGATTTATTTATCACTTTAGCTTGACATAGTGGAAAAGGAGTGTATAATTGTATACAATGATACAATACAAAAGAAAGAGAGAGAAGCAAGCATGGAAGATCGTAAGGTATATTTAAACCATAGTAATAATCTGTTACAGTTAGAAGAGCATATGTATCCGTTAGTAGATGTAGAGAAACCGAATGTTTTCCGCAATCTGTTCCACTATGATGAGATTCCGAAGATTGCGTTTAATGACCGTATTGTGCCGCACTGTATGCCGGATGAAATCTGGATTACAGATACTACATTTCGTGACGGACAGCAATCCAGAGCGCCATACAGCACAGAGCAGATTGTGAAGATCTATGATTACCTTCACAAACTGGGAGGTTCCAAGGGGAAAATCCGTCAGAGTGAATTCTTCCTGTACAGCAAAAAAGATCGGGACGCAGTTTATAAATGTATGGAAAAGGGTTATCAATTTCCGGAAGTTACGAGTTGGATTCGTGCCAATAAGAAGGATTTTGAATTAGTAAAAGAGCTTGGAATGAAGGAGACCGGCATACTGGTAAGCTGTTCGGACTATCATATTTTCTATAAAATGAAAATGACAAGAAAAGAATGTATGGAGCATTATCTGTCGGTTGTCCGTGAATGTCTGGAAACCGGAGTGAGTCCGCGGTGCCATTTGGAAGATATTACAAGGGCGGATATTTACGGTTTTGTTATCCCGTTTTGTCTGGAACTTATGAATCTGATGAAGGAGTACAAGATTCCTGTCAAGATTCGTGTGTGTGATACAATGGGCTATGGCGTGAATTACCCGGGAGCGGTGATTCCGAGAAGCATTCCGGGGATTATTTACGGACTTCGAATCCATGCAGGCGTGCCAAGTGAGTTGATTGAGTTCCACGGACACAATGACTTCTATAAGGCAGTAAGCAATTCCAGTACCGCATGGCTCTATGGTGCTTCCGGTGTCAACTGTTCCCTGTTCGGAATTGGGGAGCGGACCGGTAATACACCGTTGGAGGCAATGGTATTTGAGTATGCGCAGCTTCGCGGTACACTGGACGGTATGGATACAACGGTGATCACAGAACTGGCAGAGTATTATGAAAAAGAGATCGGATATCAGATTCCGGCGCAGACACCATTTGCAGGAAAGAACTTTAACGTGACAAGAGCAGGCATTCATGCGGACGGTCTTCTCAAAAATGAAGAGATCTACAATGTGTTTGATACGGAAAAGTTTTTAAACCGTGCGCCTCTTGTAGCGGTGTCAAATACGTCCGGTCTTGCCGGAATCGCACATTGGATTAACACTTATTTTAAATTGAAAGATGACAAGAAAGTGGATAAAAATTCCGAGCTTGTAGCAATGATCAAAGCGTGGGTAGACAATGAATATGAGGGAGGACGTGTGACGGTTCTTACCGATGAAGAACTCTTGAAGGTTATAGATGATGCCTGTAAGAAGCTTGGAGTAAGCCTGCTCTAGTATGGGTATTATTTTGATACGGTATGTGATATAGAAATGAGAAGGTGAAAATAAATGGAAGAATATCAGGATAATTCATTAAGAGGCCGAGTTTTTCGAAAGCTTCGGGAGGATATTTTATCCGGCGTCTATGAAGACCAGGAAGAGCTTCGGGAAATTACGATCGGGGAAGAGCTTGGAGTCAGCAGAACGCCGGTCAGGGAAGCTTTGCGGCAATTAGAACTGGAAGGACTGGTGGCGATTATTCCGAACAAAGGAGCATATGTCACAAGTATCAAGGCAAAGGATGTGGCAGACATTTATCATGTCCGCTCTATGCTGGAAGGCTTGTGTGCACGCTGGGCAACCGAACATATTACGGAGGAACAGATCGGAAGACTGGAAGAAATCCTTGTATTGTCGGAATTTCATGTGCAAAGAGGGAATGGTGACACTGCTCAAGTATCAGAACTTGACGGAAAATTTCATCAGGTCTTGTATGAAGCGTCAGATAGTCGTATACTGGAACATGTATTGTCAGATTTTCATAAATACGTGCAGATGGCAAGAAAGTTGTCTGTAAAGAAAAAGGAAAGAGCAGAGAAATCGATCGCAGAGCACAGAGATATTCTGGAAGCCATCAGGAACAAAGACGCTGATCTGGCTGAGAAGCTTGCAAATCAACACATTATGAATGTGATGGAGAACCTGCATATGGAAAATTAATGAATGTATGGTTTGAAAATCAAGAAAAGGAGAATGGAACTATGGCGAAGATTAAAATGACAACCCCTATCGTTGAGATGGACGGAGATGAGATGACACGTATCCTCTGGAAAATGATCAAAGAGGATCTTTTGGAACCATATATTGAATTAAATACAGAGTATTATGATTTGGGACTGGAATATAGAAACGAAACCAACGATCAAGTAACAATCGACGCGGCAAATGCGACAAAGAAATATAAAGTTGCTGTAAAATGTGCAACGATCACTCCGAATGCAGCCCGTATGACAGAATATAATCTGAAAGAAATGTGGAAGAGTCCAAACGGAACGATCCGTGCAATTTTAGACGGAACTGTATTTCGTGCACCAATCGTAGTAAAAGGAATCGAACCATGTGTGAAGAACTGGAAGAAGCCGATTACGATTGCAAGACATGCTTATGGTGATGTATATAAGAATACAGAGATGAAGATTCCGGCGGCAGGAAAAGTAGAACTTGTATATACTGCGGAAGACGGAACGGAAGTAAGAGAGCTTGTACATAATTATACCGGAGCCGGTGTGGCGCAGGGAATGCACAACTTAAATGATTCTATTGAAAGCTTTGCAAGAAGCTGCTTTAATTATGCACTGGATACGAAGCAGGATCTCTGGTTTGCGACAAAAGATACGATTTCCAAGAAATATGATCACACCTTTAAAGATATTTTTCAAGAAATTTACGATGCAGAATATGCTTCCGGATTTGAGGAAGCCGGAATTGAGTATTTCTATACTTTGATCGACGATGCAGTAGCCCGCGTGATGAAATCAGAAGGCGGATACATCTGGGCATGTAAAAACTATGACGGAGATGTCATGAGCGATATGGTATCCTCTGCATTTGGTTCCCTTGCAATGATGACCTCTGTACTTGTATCTCCAGATGGATATTACGAATACGAGGCGGCGCACGGAACCGTACAGCGCCATTACTATAAGCACTTGAAAGGCGAAGAGACGTCCACCAACTCCGTGGCAACCATCTTTGCATGGACAGGAGCGCTTAGAAAGCGCGGAGAATTAGATGAAAATAAAGAATTGATGGAATTTGCAGATAGGCTGGAAAAGGCAACCATTGATACCATCGAAGAAGGCAAAATGACAAAAGATCTGGCGCTGATTACAACTCTTCCGAATCCGGTTGTATTAAACAGCGAAGGATTTATCAAAGCGATAGCCGAAAAATTGTAAAAAAGGACACCCCTAAAGTTAAATTGGGACGTAGCATTTTGTAAAAATGCTACGTCCCAATTTGATTTCCAATTATTTTTCTAGCTCTTCCCATTTTTCATATAATGTTTCTAATTCTTCTGCGATAGCGGCTTTTTCCTGTGCCAGTTCCTGACATTTTACGGAATTGGTGAAGATTTCTTCTTTCATCATAAGCTGGTCGATTTCGCTGTCTCGTTCTTCTAAAGCTGTAATTCGTTCTTCGGTTTTCCGTAACTCATTTTGGCGTTTGCGCTCTTTTGCCTGTGCTTCTTTCTGCTCCTGCCAGCTTAATTTATTCTCGGAAGGAGTGGAAGCAGGAGAAGATGAGTCAGACGAGTTCGCTTCAGATGTGTATGCAGCGGTCAGCTCTTCTTTTTTTTCTAAATAATAATCATAATTTCCAATGTAATTGACAAATTTCTGATTGACGAGATCAAGAATACGGGTAGCGGTCTGATTGATAAAATAACGATCGTGGGAGACATAGAGCAGTGTTCCGGTGTAATCGTTTAAGGCGTGCTCTAAAATCTCTTTGGATGCAATGTCTAAGTGGTTGGTAGGCTCGTCCAAAATGAGGAAATTAGCTTCTGAGAGCATGAGCTTTGCCAGAGAGACGCGTCCCCTTTCTCCACCGCTTAAATCACCGATCAATTTAAAAACATCATCCCCAGTGAAAAGAAAAGCCGCCAGCATATTGCGGATCTCTGTATTGGTAAGTGATGGGTAATCGTCGGAAATTTCGTCAAAAATCGTTTTTTCCATATGGAGCACATGGTGTTCCTGATCATAATATCCAATATGGACATTCGTTCCTAAGGTGAAAGAACCTTGGTCTGCATCTACAAGTCCGTTCAAAATCTTAAGAAGCGTTGTTTTTCCCGTTCCATTGTCACCGATGATTGCCACGTGTTCACCGCGCTTGATTTCAAAAGAGACATCGGAGAATAACTGTTGTGGCGGGAATGCTTTGCTTAAATGTTCAATAGACAATACATCGTTTCCACTGACGATAGACGGAGTGAGTGTCAAATGGATGTCGGTGTTGATTTCCTGTGGTTTTTCAATTCGCTCTATTTTGTTGAGCATTTTTTCGCGGCTTTCTGCACGCTTGATCGATTTTTCTCGATTAAAAGAGCGGAGTTTTTCAATGACCGCCTCTTGATGTTTGATTTCCTGCTGCTGATTTAAATATTCTTTTAACCGTGCTTCCCTAAGTTGTTTTTTCTTGTAAGAAAAGTCACTGTAATTACCAAGATAAGTCATGACCTGTCCTGCCTCAACCTCGATAACCTTTGTTACAATCCGGTTCAGAAAATAGCGGTCGTGAGAAACGATGAGAACAGCGCCTGTATAATTGAGAAGATAAGTTTCCAGCCACGTGATAGAGTTTAAGTCCAAATGGTTTGTGGGCTCATCAAGAAGCAGAATATCGGGCTTGGTAAGAAGCAGTTTTCCAAGAGACACTCTTGTTTTCTGACCTCCGGAAAGTGTGGAGACTGGTCTTGAAAATTCGTCTTCTTGAAAGCCGAGACCTTTTAGTACACCGGTGATCTCACTTTCGTAGGCATAACCATTTTCGCGTTCAAAGGCTGCGGTTAAGCGGTTGTAAGTCTCCATGCGGCTGGAAAGCTCACTGCCCGAGAGATCTTTTAATTCTAATTCAATCTTTCGAAGCTGTTCTTCCATAGCAATAAGATGTGCCTTGGCAGATTTGACTTCGTCATAAATAGAATTGGAGCTATCCATGTTCTGATGCTGTGCCAGATATCCAAGCGTCTTTCCTTTCGTCAGGATTACGTTTCCACTGTCTGTCGGAAGTTCACCTACGATCATTTTCAGGATGGTGGATTTTCCGGCTCCGTTAGGACCTACAAGAGCTACCTTTTCGTGATCTTCTATATGAAAGGAACCATTGTTCACAATAACTTTTTCTTCAAATGATTTACTGATTCCGTGACATGCAAGTATCATATGTAACCTCCTAAATATTTAACATACGACCTTATTATATCGAAAAGAACATAAAAAAACCACTAAAAGTTTGACTTTGAAAGCACAATTTTATATAATAATTGATAGAGAAGAAATGGGAAGGTGAGAACATTGGAGAGCAGAGACATTTCTCAGGCAGTAATAAGACGACTGCCAAGATATTATAGATATCTCGGAGAACTTCTGGAAAACGGAGTGGAAAGGATATCTTCAAATGATTTAAGTAAACAAATGAAAGTGACTGCGTCTCAGATCCGGCAGGATTTGAACAATTTTGGAGGATTTGGACAGCAAGGCTACGGATATAATGTGAAATACCTGTATACAGAGATCGGAAAGATCCTCGGGCTGGAGGAAGATCATAACATTGTGATCATCGGTGCCGGTAATCTTGGACAGGCTCTGGCAAATTATGCAGCCTTTGAGAAGAGAGGGTTTATTTTAAGCGGTATTTTTGATGTAAATCCAAGACTTCAGGGCATGACGATTCGTGGTGTCCCAATACGGATGATGGATGAACTAAAATCTTTTGTGAAGGAAAATGATGTTGAGATCGCGGTGCTTACGATACCGAAGGAGAAGGCTATTGAAGTTGCAAATATGCTGGTGGATAACGGAGTTCGTGCGATCTGGAATTTCGCACATACAGATCTGAATCTTCCGGAGAATATAATTGTAGAGAATGTGCATTTGTCAGAAAGTCTGATGCAATTATCTTATAACATCAGTCGCTATAAGGAAGAGCATAAGGAATAGTGATACAAAGACGTATGAGAAAGGCTTGTGCATGGCAGGCTTTTACTCATACGTTTTTTTCTATGAAGGAGGATGAACGAATATGCAATATCTTCCCAATGGGATGCAGATGAAGGAAGCGGATACTTATACGATAGAGCAGAAACATATTCCGTCTTCAGAGCTTATGGAACGTGCGGCGAACGCATGCGTATCCGGTATGATAGATAGCGGTTATGATCTTGGAAATATACTGATTGTATGTGGAAAAGGAAATAATGGCGGAGACGGGCTGGTGATGGCAGAAATCTTCAAAAAGAAAGGGTATCCTGTCACCGTGTATCAAATTCATCCGTCTGCAGGTGACGAATATCCACAAGGTGAATATAGTATTATAGTAGATGCCATGTTCGGTGTGGGATTAAATCGTCCGGTGCAAGGAGTTTATGCGAAGACGATTGAACATATGAATGCGTCATCCGGTGTCAAGGTTGCAGTTGACATTCCTTCGGGAATTAGTTCTGCCAGCGGATGCGTGCTAGGAATAGCTTTTCGTGCAGATCTTACGGTTACGTTCCAGACGAAAAAGGCAGGACACATCCTCTATCCGGGAAGAAGCTATGCCGGAGAAGTGGTTGTGGCAGATATAGGAATCACAACAAATATTTTTGAGCGTAATAAAAGTGTTGCCTGCTGCTATGACAAAGAGGAATACTGGAGTTTCCTTCCCGAGCGAAGAAGAGATTCACATAAGGGAACGTATGGAAGACTTCTTGTGATCGCAGGAAGCGAAGGGATGAGCGGCGCAGCTTATTTTAATGCAGCTGCGGCATACCGAACAGGTGCCGGACTGGTGGAAATCTATACTTCCGGAGCAAATCGCATTGTGCTGCAGAGTCTTCTTCCGGAGGCAATCGTTACCACATACGATTCCTACGAAGAAGAAAAATTAAGAGAACTTCTTGATAAAGCAGATGCAGTATGTATTGGCTCGGGGCTTGGAACCGGGAAAAAAGCAAAAAAGATTCTGCGAACCGTTCTTCGGGAATCAAAAGTGCCATGTGTCATTGATGCGGATGGGTTAAATCTTCTCGGCGAGTACCCGGAATACATGGAACTTTTGCGTGAAGGAAGATTTGTTCTGACCCCTCACATGAAGGAAATGTCAAGACTTGCGGGAGTTGGCATCAAAAAGATCAAGGAACAGAGAATTCCGTTTCTTGAAGAATTCGTACAGGAATATGGATGCACATGTGTATTGAAGGATTCCTGCACTATTGTGTCAGCAGAAGGGGAACATACTTATGTGAATCAATCCGGAAACGAAGCAATGGCAAAGGGAGGAGCCGGTGATGTGCTGGCAGGAATTGTTGCAGGACTTCTGGTACAAAAAGTGCCGGAGAGAGAGGCAGCTGTTCTTGGTGTATACGCACATGGAACATGTGGAGATCTTGCAAGAGATGAGTTGGGAAGCTACAGTGTTCTTGCCACAGATTTAATAAGGAAACTAAGTGTTGTATGGAAAGGCGAGGAGGAGACAAGACATGAAAAGTTATACAAGAATTCGCGCAAGGATTGATCTGGATGCAATTGAATACAATATTGAAAAAATGAAGGAAAACCTTCCGGAAGATACGAAACTGATCGTTGTTGCCAAGGCAGATTGTTATGGACACGGGGCTTTACAAATTACAAGTCTTCTCTCGTTGAAAGAATATGTGTGGGGCTTTGCAGTAGCTACGCTGGATGAGGCAATCGTGCTTCGAAGAGGAGGCGTTACAAAGCCGATCCTTGTACTTGGCTGCATTTTCCCTGAACAGTGGATAGACGCACTGGAAAATAATATTCGAATTACCGTTTATACAGAAGAATTGACAAAGGTTTTATCGAATCTTGCAGTGAAAATAGGTAGAAAAGCATATGTGCATGTGAAGCTGGATACGGGCATGGGAAGAATCGGTTTTACTCCGGGAAAAGAAGGTGCCGATAAGATAGAAGAGATCAGTAAGCTTCCGAACATTGTAATGGAAGGCTTATATACTCATTTTTCTAAGGCTGATGAAGGTGATAAAAGCTATACAATGAAACAGATGGAAGCGTATACATGGATGAAAGAAGAATTGACCGGTCGGGGCATTACATTTTCGTACTATCATTGCTGTAATAGTGCCGGAATCATTGACCTAAAAGGGGCAGGTCAAAATCTCTCCAGAGCCGGAATCTCCACCTATGGAATGTATCCTTCGGAGGAAGTGCATAAGGAAAATGTAGATCTTAAACCGGCGCTTGAGCTTATCAGTCATGTGGCATTTGTAAAATGGGTAGATGAAGGAAAAATGATCAGCTATGGCGGTACATATGTGACGAAGAGGCGCACGAAGATTGCCACGATCCCAGTAGGATATGGAGACGGTTATCCGAGAAGTCTTTCGAACAAAGGTTATATGCTGATCCACGGAAAGAAGGCTCCGATCATAGGAAGAGTCTGCATGGACCAATGTATGGTTGATGTAACAGAGATCGAAGATGTTAAGTTTGGCGATGAGGTTGTACTGGTAGGGCGCGACGGTGATGAGTATCTTTCCGTAGAAACATTAAGCCGGCTGTCTGACCGTTTTAATTATGAATTTGTCTGTTTGATGGGCAAGAGAATTCCAAGAGAATATATAAGACGTGGAGAGATTCAGGAACAGATGGATTATTTTGCTTAAAAACAGGAATGTAAACTCTGTGGAATACATCCGAAAAAGATGGAAATACTAATTTTATCTTAAAGAAATCGGAGTGTGAAAGAGAGTGCAGGTAAGACGCGGAGATATCTATTATGCGGACCTAAGTCCGGTTGTCGGTTCAGAACAAGGCGGCGTACGCCCGGTTCTTATTATACAGAACGATGTGGGAAACAAACACAGCCCTACGGTAATCTGTGCGGCAATTACTTCACGGATGAATAAGGCGAAGCTGCCAACGCATGTGGAGATTGATGCAAGGAAATATCAAATTGTGAAGAATTCAGTTGTTCTTTTAGAACAGATTCGAACCATTGATAAACTAAGACTAAAAGAACTTGTATGTCATTTAGATCAAACAATTATGAAGAAAGTAGATGAGGCGATCAAAGTAAGTTTTGAGCTTCATACATAGCAAAGGAGTTAAAGAACAGATAATATGGAAAATGGGAGTTTATTTCAAAGAGTACGACAGATCCTGAAGATTGAAGATGATATGGACGATGAGGCGAAAAAAGAAGCAGCTTCCTTGATTCGAAATATTTTCCGTTATATGGATAAAGATGCGAAGGATATTATGACGCATCGAAAAAATATTGTTGCCATTGATGAGCAATTTACGATGGAAGAAGCACTTGAATTTATGTTGGATGACAAATATTCTCGTGTGCCGATCTATCATGAGAGTATTGATGATATCATTGGATTTCTGCATTTGAGAGAGGCAATGACCTGTTACCTTAAGGAAGAAAAACTTCGAAAAGTTTCTGTGAAGGAGCTTGGGGATTACATAAGACCGGTAGTATTTATTCCGGAGACAAAAGGAATCGACCGTCTGTTTAAAGAAATGCAGATGAAGAAAAACCATATTGCGATCGTGGTGGATGAGTATGGACAAACCTCCGGTCTGGTGACGATGGAGGATATTGTTGAGGAAATTATGGGGAATATCCTTGATGAACATGATGAAGAAGAGGAGCTGATCCATGCACAGCCGGATGGAAGCTATCTGGTTGATGGAATGACAATTCTGGAAGACTTGTCTGATCTTCTGAACATCAGTTTTCAGTGTGAAGAAGATGAAGAGTATGACACTTTAAACGGATTTTTGATTGGTGAACTTGAACGGATTCCGGCAGAAGACGAAAAGTGTGTTATCGAGAAAGACGGCTATCGCTATACGATTTTATCGATGGACAACAATACAATAGATCGAGTTAAGATTGAAAAAACACAAGAAGAGTGTTAGAATAAAAAGATGTGAAAAAGATAAGAGATACAAGGAGAGATTGATTTATGTCAGGACATTCAAAATTTGCCAATATTAAGCACAAAAAGGAAAAAAATGATGCTGCGAAGGGAAAAATCTTTACGAAGATCGGAAAAGAGCTGGCTGTGGCAGTAAAAGAGGGTGGCGGTACAGACCCTGCGAACAACAGCAGACTTCGTGATGTAATTGCGAAAGCAAAAGCAAACAACATGCCAAATGATACGATCGAGCGTAATATTAAGAAGGCTTCCGGCGATGCCAACGCAGCTAATTATGAACATATTACATATGAAGGATACGGACCGAACGGAACAGCGATCATCGTAGAGACATTGACGGATAACCGCAACCGTACAGCGACAAATGTAAAGAATGCATTTACGAAAGGAAACGGAAATGTAGGAACACCGGGGTGTGTATCCTTTATGTTTGATACAAAGGGACAGATTGTGATCGATAAGGAAGAATATAAAGCAGATGCGGACGAGCTTATGATGATGGCTCTGGATGCGGGAGCAGAGGATTTTGCAGAAGAGGAAGACAGCTTTGAGATTCTGACAGATCCGGATGATTTCAGCGACGTGAGACAGGCATTAGAGGATGCAGGCGTTCCTATGGCTGCGGCTGAGGTTACTATGATCCCACAGACTTACGTAGAACTTACAGATGAGACAGATATCAAGAATATTCAGAAAACTCTGGATATGCTGGATGACGATGACGATGTCCAGAATGTATACCACAACTGGGATGAATAAAAACACAGCGGAGGACAGAAGATGGAAGAAGATGTAAAGAAGAAGCTGCGTGATCTATTCGATGATATGTTGACTAAGGTTGGGGAATTCAAACGAAAAACCTATGGTGATGTTTTTGAAAAAGGTTACGAGATTTATAAAAGTCTTCCGGAGAAAATCGCCGGTTTATGCGAAGAGGCAGAAGAAGACAGGCGTGAAGAACTGGTGGAAGAATTAGCTTTGGTAATTCCGGATTATGCATTGGGGAAAATAGGGGAACGATCGAAGAAAGAAAAAGACCAGTTATATGTAGACTTTAATCTTAATATGGCTGTGTATGTGGTCCCGATTCTCAACTATTCGGGGAATGAATGGTGTGAAAAATTAGCGAAACGAATGGTGGAGTTATGGAATGAAAAGAAAGTTTCAAAGCTTACACTGTCATATTCCACCTATGATAATATAAAAAGTGGATTTAAGAGCAGATTATGCTATATTACGACAGCGGTCTGCGAACACCTTGACAAATCGGATGATTGTTACGAACTTACGACACTTAGAGATTACAGAGACCACTATTTAATGCAGACAGAAGAAGGACGGGGTATTGTAGAGGACTACTATGAGATTGCGCCGGGAATTGTGATGATGATCAATATGAGAAAGGATGCTGAAGCTGTTTACAGCAACCTATATCAGCAATATTTGGTGCCGTGTATTGAAATGATCGAAGCTGGGGAAAATGAAGCGTGCCAGAATCTATATATGGATATGGTACATAATCTGCAAAAGGAATACTTATATTCATAGGAGGACAACAAGATGAGTGATTACAGAATTGAAACAAAATGTATTCAGTCCGGTTATGAGCCGGGAAACGGAGAACCTAGAGTGCTTCCGATCTACCAGAGCACGACATTTAAGTATAGTTCCAGTGAACAGATGGGACGTCTGTTTGACTTGGAGGAATCCGGCTATTTTTATACCAGATTGCAAAATCCAACGAACGATGCAGTCGCAGCAAAAATCTGCGATCTGGAAGGCGGAGTGGCTGCTATGCTGACATCTTCCGGTCAGGCTGCAAACTTTTATGCGATTATGAATATTTGCGAAGCAGGAGATCACATTGTATGCGCATCTGCTGTTTACGGAGGTACATATAATCTGTATGCACACACTATTCGCAAAATGGGTGTGGAGGCAACTTTCGTTGATCCGGACTGCAGCGAGGAAGAATTAAATGCAGCATTCCGGGAGAATACGAAAGCAGTATTCGGTGAATCTATTGCCAACCCGGCATTAGTTGTTCTTGATTTTGAAAAGTTTGCCAAGGCAGCACATGCTCACGGTGTTCCATTTATCGTAGATAATACATTTTCCACACCGATCAACTGCCGTCCATTTGAGTGGGGAGCTGATATTGTAACTCATTCTACAACAAAATACATGGATGGTCATGCTTCCTGTGTGGGCGGAGCAATTGTAGACAGCGGTAATTTTGACTGGGCAGCATATTCAGACAAATTCCCGGGACTTACTACACCGGACGAGACTTATCACGGAGTCGTTTATACAGAAAGATTCGGGAAGGGCGCTTATATCACAAAAGCGACGGCGCAGCTTATGAGAGACCTTGGCTCTATCCAGTCTCCTCAGAATGCGTTCCTTTTGAATCTCGGACTTGAGACCTTGCATCTTCGTATGGCAAGACACTGTGAAAATGCAGTAAATGCGGCAAAATATTTGAAAGGTCATGAAAAAGTGGCGTGGGTATCCTGTCCGTCACTTCCTGGAGATAAATATTACGATCTTGCAAGCAAGTATATGCCAAACGGAACCTGCGGTGTAATCACCTTTGGCCTTAAAGGTGGAAGAGAAGCAGCTGTTCGCATGATGGACAGCCTGAAGATGATCGCGATCGTCACACACGTGGCTGATGCGAGAAGCTGTGTGCTTCATCCGGCAAGCCATACCCACCGTCAGATGAACGATCAGGAATTAATGGAAGCAGGCGTACAGCCGGATCTGATCCGTTTCAGTGTAGGTATCGAAAATATTGAAGATATCATTTCAGATCTTGAACAGGCGTTAGAGCAGGTATAAAATTATCTAAACACCTCCATACTAAGAAAAAAGTATGGAGGTGTTTTTTTGTATGGGAAAAGAAGAAAAGGAGGAGCGCTCAGAAGCGGAAATCCGGGAAACAGGAAGTGTAAGTCTCGATGAGAACAGGAAAAACCATCGGATTAAATTACTTACGATTATTGGAGAAATTGAGGGGCATGAAGCAGTGTCCGGCAATACAAAAGCAACGAAATATGAACATCTTCTTCCGATGCTTGCAGAAATTGAGGACAGTGAAGAGGTGGATGGATTGCTGATTTTATTAAATACACTGGGCGGAGATGTTGAAGCAGGTCTCTCTATCGCCGAGATGATCGCATCAATCAGTAAACCAACGGTATCCCTTGTCCTGGGAGGAAGTCATTCTATCGGAGGTCCGCTTGCAGTATCGGCTAAGTATTCTTTTATTGTACCAAGCGGAACGATGGTGATTCATCCGGTGCGAACCAACGGGATGTTCATCGGTGTGGAACAGAGCCTTCGGAATATGATCAGAACACAAGATAGAATTACGAGATTTCTGGCAGAGCATTCACATATCTCTAAAGAGCGAATCGAAGAACTTATGCTTAACCCAACGGAACTTGTCAAAGATGTAGGGACACTGCTGGAAGGAAGAGAAGCGGTGGAGGAAGGACTGATAGATGCAGTAGGAGGCATGAAGGATGCTCTTGGCAAATTGCACGCAATGATCGAAGAAGAGGAGAAGAAAAAGGGCAAAATTATGTAATGACAGTCTATTTTAAAAATGCTATACTATTAATAGTATTGCCAATAATAAGGGGGAAAAGTTAATGGCTGCAAAGTCGAAGAGAAAGAGTAGCAGGAAACCGACGAAAAAGAAGAAGACAGAACAGAGTTTTTTGCAGGATGAGGTGATCATTTGGCTGACACTTGCAGTCAGTCTTTTGCTGATGCTCAGTAACTTTGGACTGGGGGGATGGATCGGCGATGAAGTATCTTATTTTTTTAGCGGAATCTTCGGTCTGATCACTTATATTATTCCATTTGCTTTGTTTGGTATAGCGGCATTCCTTGTATCGAACAAAGGAAATGTGTCAGCTTATATAAAAGTAGCGGCAGGAATCGTTTTTCTGATTCTTGCCTGTACCTTTTTAGAACTTGTGGATCATAAAGGCGGAAGTCTGGGGAAGAGTATTGCAAAAATATTAACGCCTACGATCGGGACAGCAGGTACATATGTAGTGATTATTATTTTTATGATCATTTGCTGTGTGATCATCACAGGAAAATCATTGCTTCAAGGTGTGAAAACGCAGAGCGGAAAAGCTTATGGCAAAGCAAAAGAAGACAATGCAAGACGTCGGAAAGAGGCAGAGCTTCGAAGAAAAGAAAGAGAACAGGAGAAAAAGAAAAATACCGGGAATTCTGAAAAAGAGAAGAAAAAGAGAACAGATAAACATGCCGTGGGAGTCTCTTTTGCCACGACTTTGACAGGAAAATCCCCGGACATGAAAGAAATTGCACCGGAACCGGCCAAAGAACCTGTACCGGAACCGGAAGAAAGCCCATCATTTGTGATTAACCGTGCAGAACCGGCGCCGGATGTTGAAGAAGCAGAACCATTTGCGGAAGAACCGTACGAGCCGGTCAGGGAATCAAAAAAGAAGTCGGGAGCTATGGCGGCTGCAGAGATGGAGCGTGTGGCGGCTGCAGTTGCTGCGGATGAAGCAAAACCGAAAAAAGCATATCATTTTCCGCCGATGAACCTTCTGAAGCGTGGAAATAAAACGTCCGGTGAATCCGATGCACATTTGCGCGAAACAGCTATGAAGCTTCAGCAAATTCTGCAAAATTTTGGCGTGAGCGTTACAGTTACCAATGTAAGCTGCGGACCCGCAGTTACAAGATATGAGCTTCAGCCAGAGATGGGTGTCAAAGTCAGTAAGATCGTAGGACTTACGGATGACATCAAATTAAATCTGGCGGCTGCTGATATCCGTATTGAGGCGCCCATTCCCGGGAAAGCAGCAGTTGGTATCGAGGTTCCGAACAAGGAAAACTCAGCAGTCATGCTCCGTGATCTTTTGGAGACTGCGGAATTTAAAAACAGCCAGTCAAAGATATCCTTTGCAGCCGGCAAAGATATTGCCGGTAAGGTCGTAGTGGCAGACATTGCGAAAATGCCGCATCTTCTCATTGCAGGTGCAACGGGGTCCGGTAAATCGGTCTGCATTAATACGCTGATCATGAGTATCCTGTATAAGGCTTCACCGGAGGAAGTAAAACTTATTATGATCGACCCGAAGGTCGTGGAGTTAAGTGTGTATAACGGAATCCCTCATTTGATGATTCCGGTAGTGACAGATCCGAAGAAAGCGGCGGGCGCTCTGAACTGGGCAGTTGCGGAAATGATGCGAAGATATCAGGCATTTGCAGAGCAAAATGTAAGAGATATGAAAGGCTATAATGAAAAAGCGGCATCCTCTCCTTCGATTGATGGAGAAGAGTTAAAGATAATGCCTCAGATTGTGATCATCGTTGACGAGCTTGCCGACCTTATGATGGTCGCTCCCGGAGATGTGGAAGAAGCAATCTGTAGATTGGCACAGCTTGCAAGAGCGGCAGGAATTCATCTTGTAGTTGCAACTCAGCGTCCATCGGTCAATGTCATCACAGGACTAATTAAAGCAAATATGCCGTCACGTATTGCATTTTCAGTATCTTCCGGTGTGGATTCCAGAACGATCATTGATATGAACGGAGCCGAGAAGCTGCTTGGAAAAGGAGATATGCTGTTTTATCCATCCGGATATCAAAAACCGGCTCGTGTGCAAGGTGCATTTGTCACAGATAAAGAAGTACAGAGTGTGGTAGAATATTTGAAAAATCATAATGGTGATGCAGATTATGATAATGAGATCGTACAGCATGTAAATACCAGTGAGATTGGAACCGGACAAGGCCTGGGGGCCGGCAGTGAAGAGAATGAACGCGACATGTATTTTACAGAAGCAGGTCGCCTCATTATAGATAAGGATAAGGCTTCCATTGGAATGCTGCAGCGGACCTTTAAGATTGGGTTTAACCGCGCGGCAAGAATTATGGATCAACTCTGCGAGGCAGGAGTGGTTGGCGGAGAAGAAGGCACGAAGCCAAGAAAAGTGCTGATGTCAAAGGAAGAATTTGAACAGTATATGGGTGAAAATTCATAAATGAAGAATGGAAGCAAAAAAACACAGAAAAAGAAAGGATGAAGGGCAATGAAAACAGATATCCAGATTGCACAGGAAGCAAAAATGTCACATATCCGAGAGGTGGCACAGACATTAGGGATTCAGGAGGATGAGTTGGAGCTTTATGGAAAATATAAAGCAAAACTTTCTGACGAGGCATGGAACAATGTAAAGGACAGACCGGATGGAAAACTTGTTCTCGTTACTGCGATCAATCCGACACCGGCAGGAGAAGGAAAGACAACAACTACCGTCGGACTTGGACAGGCTATGGCAAAATTAAATAAAAAGGCAGTGATTGCGTTAAGAGAGCCTTCGCTTGGCCCATGCTTTGGAATTAAAGGCGGTGCAGCAGGAGGCGGCTATGCACAGGTTGTTCCGATGGAAGATCTCAATCTTCATTTTACCGGAGATTTCCATGCGATCACTTCTGCAAACAATTTGCTTGCAGCTATGCTGGATAATCACATTCAACAGGGAAATGCTCTTCAGATTGATCCAAGACAGGTTGTGTGGAAACGCTGTCTGGATATGAATGACCGCTGCCTTCGTAATGTAGTGGTGGGACTTGGAAATAAAATGGACGGAATGGTGAGAGAAGATCATTTTGTAATTACGGTTGCTTCAGAGATTATGGCAATTCTTTGTCTTGCCGACGATATCGACGATCTGAAAAAGAGACTTGGAAGAATTATTGTAGCATATAATTTTGCGGGAGAGCCGGTCACAGCCGATGATCTTCAGGCGACAGGTGCAATGACAGCTCTTTTAAAAGATGCGATCAAACCAAATCTCATTCAGACATTAGAACATACTCCGGCGCTTGTACATGGTGGTCCATTTGCCAATATTGCACATGGATGTAACAGTGTACGCGCAACAAAGATGGCTCTGAAGATGAGTGACATTACGATTACGGAGGCAGGCTTCGGAGCAGATCTCGGTGCTGAGAAATTCTTTGATATTAAATGTCGCAAAGCAGGACTTAAACCGGATGCTGTAGTTTTAGTTGCAACTGTGCGTGCATTGAAGTATAATGGTGGGGTTGCCAAGAGCGACCTTGCAGAAGAGAATCTGGAAGCATTGAAAAAAGGAATTGTAAATTTAGAGAAACATATTGAAAATATTCAGAAATACGACGTACCGGTGATCGTTACTTTGAACTCTTTTATTACCGATACCGAGGCGGAAAATACATTTATCCGGGAGTTCTGCGAAGAGAGAGGCTGTGAGTTCGCTCTTTCAGAAGTATGGGAAAAAGGTGGCGAGGGTGGAATCGCTCTTGCTGAAAAGGTTCTGGACACATTGGAAAATAAAGAAAGCCATTTCCATACACTCTATGAAGATGAACTTTCATTGAAAGAGAAGATTGAAAAAATTGCAACTGAGATCTATGGAGCCAAAGATGTTGTCTATGAACCTGCAGCTTCAAAACAGCTTGCGAAGATTGAAGATATGGGATTTGGAAATCTTCCGATCTGTATGGCAAAAAATCAATACTCTTTATCTGATGATGCGAAGAAGCTTGGACGACCGGAAAATTTTGATATTCATATCCGTGAAGTATATGTAAGTGCGGGAGCCGGATTTGTGGTAGCACTGACAGGTGCGATCATGACCATGCCGGGACTTCCGAAAGTACCGGCTGCGAACGGCATTGACGTATCTGAGGATGGAATGATTACCGGATTATTCTAATTGATTCTAACAGGAGGTTATAAGAAGCAATGAAGTGTAGATATTGCGGAAAGGAAATACCGGAAGGGGCATTATATTGTAAAGCATGCGGCAGGGAAGTATTTATTGTTCCTGAATACAATCCGTTGGATGATATGCTCACGGAGCAGATCAGAGATTCCATTGACGGAACAGGACGAGAGGAGGATTACCTTGTCTATGATGATGCATCTTTTCAGACGCGCGCAACATCTGCACGCAGAAATACGAGCCGGACAACAAGAACGGGAAATACCGGACGGACGGCTCCGCTTACAAAGGAGCAAAAGAGACGTCAGGCAGAGAAGAGAAAGCAGAAACGCCGTAAGAAAAGAAGAAAGGTTCTGTTGATCATGGCGCTGATTCTTGCTGTGATCGTAGGAATCAGCATTGTTCTCTATCAAAATTCTTATACCGGAATTGTGGCGAAAGGAAATAAAGCTCTTACATCTAAAGAGTACGGAGCAGCACAGCAATCTTTTGAAAAGGCTCTGTCAAAAAATGACGAGAAACCGGATGCATATGTGGGATTGTCCAAAGTATACATCGGTCAAAATGATTTAGAGGCAGCAGAGCAGGTATTTACGGATGCGATTGAAAAACATAGTAAAAATACCGAGCTTTACGAAGCGTGTATTCAATTCTATTTAGATACAAAGCAGGCGATTAAAATACCGGAGCTTATGGATGAGGCATCGGACAGTGTGGCAGAAGCGTTAAATGGATATATCATTGACAAGCCGGAATATAGTCTGGATGATGAGGAAACCTATGATGATGTTCAGCAGCTGACGCTTAGTACAACGGGAAAAACGATTTATTATACTACGGACGGTTCCGATCCAACCTTCCAGAGTACAAAATATACAAAGCCGATTCAGCTTGACGAAGGTGAGACAACGATCAAGGCAATTTCTGTTGATAAGCGCGGAGTGCCAAGCCAATATGAAGAGAAAACTTATGTTATCGAGCTTCCGATCGAAGAAGCGCCGGCCGTTTCCCCTTCTACCGGACAGTATGAATCTGAAATGACGATCGAAGTAAAAGTCCCGGAAGGGTACGATGCCTATTATACGATGGACGGAGAAGATCCGACAACAGCATCTACAAAGTATACCGGTCCCATCGATATGCCAAAAGGAGACACTCTTTTTAAAGCAGTTCTTGTGTCCGCTGACGGAAGATTAAGCGGGGTAACCACCAGAAACTATAGTTTAGAACTTAGTGAATAAGCATAAAAACAGCGATCTGTTACTTGAAATTTTGTGATAAATACATTATGATTAAAAGAGCATGAATTATTAGGAGGAGACAAGATGTACAAGATATTAAAAGCAGAAAAACTGGCTGCTAATATTTATCTTATGGATGTAGAAGCACCTCGTGTTGCAAGACATTGCGAGCCGGGGCAGTTTGTCATTGTCAAGATGGATGAAAAAGGCGAACGTATTCCACTTACCATTTGTGATTACGACAGAGAGGCAGGAATTGTAACTATCGTATTCCAGCCTGTTGGAGCATCTACAACAAAGATGACTGAATTAAAAGCAGGAGATTATTTCCGTGATTTCACAGGTCCTCTCGGATGTGCGTCTGAATTTGTAACGGAAGATTTGGAGACTTTAAAAAATAAGAAATTCCTCTTCGTAGCAGGCGGTGTCGGAGCAGCACCTGTATATCCACAGGTGAAATGGTTGAAAGAGCATGGGATTGATGCAGATGTTATCGTGGGTGCGAAGACAAAAGATCTGTTGATCCTTGAAAAAGAGATGGAAGAAGTTTCCGGTAACTACTATCCATGTACAGACGACGGTTCTTACGGTCACGCAGGAATGGTTACTACTATGGTAGACGAGTTGGTTGAAAAAGGAAATAAATATGACGTCTGTGTTGCAATCGGACCAATGATCATGATGAAATTCACTTGTCTGACAACGAAGAAATATGACATTCCGACAATTGTCAGCATGAATCCGATCATGGTAGACGGAACAGGTATGTGTGGTGCCTGTCGTGTGATCGTTGGCGGAGAAGTAAAATTTGCCTGCGTAGACGGACCGGAATTCGACGGACATCTGGTAGATTTCGACAATGCAATGAAGAGACAGCAGATGTACAAGACACAGGAAGGCCGTGCAATGTTGAAATTACAGGAAGGCGACACCCATCACGGTGGATGTGGTCATTGCGGAGGTGACGAGTAATGGCAGATGTATTAAAGAGAGTTCCTGTAAGAGAGCAGGACGCAAAGGTAAGAGCTACAAACTTCGAAGAGGTTTGTTACGGATATAATCAAGAAGAAGCAATGGAAGAGGCGTCTCGTTGCTTAAATTGTAAAAACGCAAAATGTATTCAAGGATGTCCGGTATCCATCAATATTCCGGAATTTGTTGCGAAAGTAAAAGATGGAGATATTGAGGGCGCTTATAAAGTTATCGGAGAATCCTCCGCACTTCCGGCAATCTGCGGACGTGTATGTCCACAGGAGTCACAGTGTGAGAGCAAATGTATCCGTGGTATCAAGGGAGAGCCGGTTTCCATTGGTAAATTGGAAAGATTCGTTGCGGATTATGCATTAGAGCATGATATCAAACCGGAAAAAGCAGAAAAGACAAATGGACACAAAGTTGCAGTGATCGGTTCCGGTCCGTCAGGACTTACATGTGCCGGTGATCTTGCAAAGCTTGGATATGAAGTGACAGTATTCGAAGCGCTTCATGAGCTTGGCGGAGTATTGGTTTACGGTATTCCGGAGTTCCGTCTTCCAAAAGAAAAGGTTGTTAAGAAAGAAATCGAGAAAGTAAAAGAACTCGGTGTAAAATTCGAAACTAACGTAGTTATCGGTAAATCAACAACGATCGACCAGTTAATGGAAGAGGAAGATTTCGAGGCAGTATTTATCGGATCAGGAGCAGGACTTCCGATGTTTATGGGTATTCCGGGCGAGACAGCCAATGGAGTATTTTCAGCAAATGAATATTTGACAAGAAGTAATCTGATGAAAGCATTTGATGATAATTACGATACACCGATTGCAGCCGGCAAGAAAGTTGCAGTTGTAGGTGGCGGAAACGTTGCTATGGACGCTGCGAGAACAGCGCTTCGTTTAGGAGCAGAGGTACATATTGTATATCGTCGTAGTGAAGCAGAGCTTCCGGCCAGAGTAGAAGAAGTACATCATGCAAAAGAAGAAGGAATTATCTTCGATCTTCTTACAAATCCAAAAGAGATCCTTGTAGACGAAAATGGATGGGTAAAAGGAATGAAAGTGATCAAGATGGAACTGGGAGAGCCTGACGCATCCGGAAGAAGACGTCCGGTAGAAATCGAAGGCTCTGAGTACGAGATTGAACTGGATACAGTGATCATGTCACTCGGAACATCACCGAACCCATTGATCGCATCTACAACAAAAGGACTTGAAACAAACAGAAGAAAATGTATCGTGGCAGAAGAAGAGAACGGACAGACATCAAAAGCAGCAGTATTCGCCGGCGGAGACGCCGTAACAGGTGCAGCAACCGTAATCCTCGCCATGGGCGCAGGAAAAGCAGGAGCAAAAGGAATTCACGAATTCCTTTCTAAAAAATAGTAATTTGGGACGTAGCATTTTTACAAAATGCTACGTCCCAAATTGCATTTAAGGGTGTCCCAAATTGAAAAATGCCCTGTACCACTTGGGGCAATTATGGTAGAATAAGTCCATTAGAGAAGAAACGAGGGTTTATGATATGACTATTTTTTGGGGACTTATGATCCCGTTTATCGGTACTGCAGCGGGCGCTGCATGTGTGTTATTTGTGAAGAATGAATTGAAACCGCTTGTTCAAAAGTCTTTGCTTGGCTTTGCGGCGGGGGTGATGGTGGCGGCTTCTGTCTGGTCGCTTTTGATTCCGGCGATGGATATGTCTACGCATATGGGAAAGCTTTCTTTTATCCCGGCTGCTGTAGGATTTATTCTTGGAATTGCATTTTTACTGATTCTTGACAGAGTAATTCCGCATCTTCATATTGGTTCCGAGGAATGCGAAGGCCCGAAATGTTCGCTCAATAAATCGACCATGCTTACATTAGCTGTTACGATTCACAATATTCCGGAGGGTATTTCAAGCGGAGCGATTTTTGCCGGTTTATTAATGGATAATGCCAGTGTTACGCTGGCAGGCGCATTTGCTCTGTCTATCGGAATTGCGCTGCAAAATTTCCCGGAAGGTTTTATTGTATCTCTTCCGATTCGCTCTGAAAAGGGAAGAGGCAGAGCATTCGGAGCCGGCGTGCTCTCAGGAATCGTAGAGCCGATCGCCGGAGGACTTACGCTGTTATTTGCGACCTATCTGACACCGGTACTTCCATATCTTTTAGCATTTTCGGCGGGGGCAATGATCTACGTGGTAGTAGAAGAACTGATCCCCGAATCTGCGGAAGGTGAGCACAGTAACATAGGAACGGTCGGCTTTGCGGCAGGATTTGTATTGATGATGATTTTAGATGTGGCATTAGGGTAAATAAGAAAGAGAGACTATGGAGCAGTTTTTAAAAGAGATAACAGATTGTTTACAACAGAAAATCAAAGAGTTGGATGAAGATTTATCTGCCGGACAGCAGGAAATCAAAAATATGCATGAATATTACTGGGAAAATTATACGGAAATGGATGAGTATGGCTATGAAAATTATGACAATCAGCAGGCGCTACTCCATCAGGTTCATGCAAATGAAGAAAAGCTTTCAAAGAGAAAGAGGCTTACAAAGATGTTGGAGTCTCCGTTTTTTGGAAGAGTAGATTTTCGTTATGACGGAGAAGAGGAATCAGGGACCTTTTATATCGGAATTGGCAATTTTGCTCCCCACGCAGGAATGCGCCCGCTGATCTACGATTGGAGAGCGCCGGTGTCCGGGTTGTTCTACGATTATGACAGAGGTCCGGCAGCCTATGACGCTCCGGGTGGAAGAATGGAAGGTGAGATCACATCCAAGTGGCAGTACAAGATAAAAAACGGACATATGATCTACGGCTTCGAAAGTGATACGAAGATTGACGATGAAATTCTGAAACAGGAGCTTGGAAACGGAGGTGACGTACAGCTTAAAAATATTGTACGCACGATTCAGAAAGAGCAAAATGCAATTATACGAAATACAGAAGATCGAATTTTAGCGATTCAAGGCGCGGCGGGAAGTGGCAAAACATCCGTGGCGCTCCATCGGATTGCTTATCTTTTGTACCATGATCGTGAGAATTTGAAAGCGGCAAATATATTGATCCTGTCACCGAACAATGCATTTTCCGATTACATTTCCCATATTCTTCCGGAATTGGGAGAGGAACATATACAGGAAATGAGTTTTGATCTCTTTGCTTACAAGGAATTAAAAGAAGTGGCAAATGACTGTGAAGACCGTTATGACTATTTGGAAAAGTGGATGAAATTTCCGGACAGCGAATGGGAGAGGCGTTACAAAGAGAAACAGTCCGCCGATTTTATCAGACAAATGGAAGGCTTTTTGGCTATGCTGGAGGAAGATCTTGTGAATATCCGAAGCTTTACATTTAAAGGCTTTCATAAGACCGAAGAAGAGATCATTCATCTTTTTTATTTTAAATTCCAGACAGTTCCGCTACTTGCGAGAATGGATGCGGTAATGGAATACCTGATCGACGAATACGAGACGCTGCGCGGGAAGAATATTTCTGAGGAAGATATGGAGGCACTTCGTGAGACCTTCCAGAAAATGTATGTGACAACGGATCTTTATGAAATCTACGGATGGCTGTTAAAAGACTGCGGATATTCGGAGCTTTCGAATGCGGAGTATGAGCGAAGAAAATTAGAATATGAAGATGTATTTCCGATGTTATATTTGAAATACCGCTTGAAAGGAAGCAGGAAGCATAAGAATATCAAGCATTTGGTCATTGATGAAATGCAGGATTATTCTTATCTGCAATATAGCATTCTGTCCATGCTATTTCATTGTCGAATGACCATTCTCGGGGACCGCGCACAGACGATGGACAGCGAATGCCAGGACGTGACAAAGTTCCTCCCGAAGATTTTTGGCAGAAAAATAAGAAAAATCGTTATGAACAAAAGTTACCGCAATACCTTGGAAATTGCAGATTATGCGGAGAGAATACGAGGCGGTGAGGGTCTGGAGCTGTTTCAGAGGCACGGCAAAGAGGTAGAAGAGTTTCATGGCCTTTCGCTGGAAGAAATGCTGGAAAATATAGAAAAACAGGTAAAATCTTCAAATGCTCAATATGAAACCGCAGCAGTAATCACAATGAATGAATCGGATGCCTATGATATTTACCGTCTGCTTAAGAATCGCCAGCTTCCGGTATCTTATATGGATCGCGACACATCCGTATTCAAGAAAGGAATGACTGTCACAACCTTTTATCTTGCAAAAGGGGTGGAATTCGATCAGGTCTTTGCTGTACTGGGAAGAGAGACAAATCCTCTCTATAAGCAGGCAAAATATATCAGCGCTACGCGCGCACTGCACGAATTATATGTTTATGAGGAAAGCTAAATGATAGAAAATATAAGAATGCGTCTGGAACAATTATCAGAAGAGGATTATAAAAAATTCAATGAAAACCTGTTGCCGGGGACGGAACATGTGTTAGGCGTACGAATGCCAAAGCTGCGCACACTTGCGAAAGAAGTTGCAAAAGAAGATTTTCGAACATATCTTGATGAAGCGCATGAGAAAATAAGTGCGGACCAAGGCTCTTATCACGAAGAAATTATGCTGGAAGGTCTTGTGATCGCATATGCAAAAATGGAACTAGAAGAACGATTCTTCTATCTTGACAGATTTGTGCCGAAAATTCATAACTGGGCAGTCTGTGACTGTTGCAGCAATACCTATAAATTCATGGAAAAGTATCAAGAAGAAAGCTTTGCCTATATTGACAAGTATTTACACAGTCAAAGAGAGTATGAACTTCGCTTTGGAATCGTCTCTCTTCTTGAGCATTTTATGAACGATACGTATATCGATCAAGTGCTTGCCATTTGTGAACGTACAAGACACGAGGGTTATTATGTGAAAATGGCGGTGGCGTGGACATTATCCATCTGTTATGTAAAATATCCGGCGAAGACAAGAATGCTTTTAGAGAAAAATACAATGGATGATTTTACCCACAATAAGACAATACAAAAGATTCGGGAATCTTACCGTGTGAGCAGAGAAGAAAAAGAAGAATTAAAAAGCTGGAAGCGTTAATACAGGAGAAATCAATGAAAATCACAGTAATTACAGTAGGGAAGATCAAAGAAAAATATTTAAAAGACGCCATTGCCGAGTACAGTAAGAGATTATCCAAATACTGTAAATTGGAGATTGTGGAGGTTGCAGATGAAAAGACGCCGGATAACGCCAGTGAAACGGTGGAAAACCAGATACGGGCAAAAGAAGGGGAGCGGATCTTAAAATATGTAAAGGATGACGCGTATGTTGTCACTTTGGAAATTAAAGGCAGACAAGTAACTTCCGAGGAACTGGCAGATAAGATTGATACGCTTGGTATTCAAGGGACAAGCCATATTACGTTTATTATCGGCGGTTCCATTGGACTTGGCGGGGAGGTGCTCGCAAGATCTGATTATGCGCTCAGTTTTTCCAAAATGACATTTCCACATCAGTTGATGAGGGTGATCTTGCTGGAACAGATTTATCGAAGCTACCGGATCATCCACGGAGAACCGTATCACAAATAAAGCTAAAGGGCAACAATGAATACAAGATTAGATTTCCATCGGGATACAATTAAATATTTTGCCATGTTCGCCATGCTTTTGAATCACATTTCATACATTTTTATGGAGGCAGGTACATTTTGGGCGGAGCTTTTTACGGACATTGGCTATTTTACCGCAATTACTATGTGTTATTTCTTAGTGGAAGGATTTGAGTACACACATTCCAGAAAGCAGTATGGCAAGAGACTTCTAGTGTTTGCGGCGGTGTCACAGCTTCCATATTGTCTGGCTCGTACAAAAGGTAAAATTTTGAACATTACAGAAATGAATATGATCTTTACGCTATTATTGTGTTTCTTCATCCTCTGTGTGCTAAAATATGTGAAACTCAAAGAATGGAAATATTCGTTGATTTTTCTCCTTGTTATGGTATCGCTTATTTCCGACTGGGCGCTTTTGGCACCTGTTTTTACACTCCTTTTTGCATGGGCAAAGGGAAACGCAAAAAAGATGAAGATTGCATTTACAGCCGCCACCTGTTTATTCGGCACTTTTAACTTTCTTGGAGGAATTGAAAGATTCCCTCTTAATTTGAATGTGGTCTATGCCCTTGGAAGTATGACCGGAGTGATATTTGCAGGTATTGTCCTTCTGTATTTTTATAACGGGAAAAGGGCAGAAAAAGGGCAGAAATTTTCCAAATGGTTTTTCTATTGGTTTTATCCGGTACATTTACTTGTACTTGGTGTCATAAGAGTGTTATTCTTTCTGTAAGGTAAGGAGGAAGCAGATATGGGGAATATAATCAAAACGTGGTGTGTAAGGTTTGCGGCGTCGGCAGTTGTTATTTTAACTGGGAATCTTCCGATTCTTTACGATAAGTTTCTCGGAATATGGGGAATGATTTTTCTACTTGTTTTTTATTTCGTAGTAAATATAAAACCGACAATGGAAAGGGAAAAGATTACAAGCCGGAGACTTCGCTTTTGTTATAGCGGATGTGAGCTCCTCAGAATATTTTTGATTTCCATGCTGATATCAGCAGTATATATACTGGCTATGATTCCGGTCGTATTCAAAGAAAATAAGCTACTGTGGCTATTTAATCTTCTTTGTGTATTTTTGTCAGAGGCGGTGGTATTCTGGAATGGGATCATCCGGTTATATATAAGTTCTGTCCAAATTGGAATCAAATGGCGTGTGATAGGAATTATGTGCGGTTTTATTCCGATTGTAAATCTTATTGTGCTTACAAAACTTATGCGCCTTGCTTTCAACGAAGTGTCTTTTGAAAATGAAAAAAATCTATCTTACCTTGAACGAAGGAATGAAAAAATCTGCGATACAAAATATCCGATTCTTATGGTTCATGGCGTCTTCTTTCGTGATTTCCGATATTTTAATTATTGGGGACGTATTCCGAAAGAGCTTAAAAGACACGGTGCAAGAATCTATTACGGGAATCATCAGTCGGCGGCATCTGTTGCGGACAGTGGGAGAGAATTAAGTGAACGGATCATGGAAGTTCTAAAGGAAACAGGGGCTTCTAAAGTGAATGTGATCGCACATTCCAAAGGGGGTCTTGATACCCGTTATGCAATCAGCCGACTTGGAATGTCACAGTATGTGGCGTCGCTTACGACGATTAACACTCCGCACAGAGGATGTGAATTTGCGGATTATTTATTGAATAAGATTCCGGAATCTGTGAAACAAAAAATCGCAGACGGGTATAATGCAGCGCTTAAGAAGCTTGGTGATTTAAAACCAGATTTTCTTGCTGCTGTAGAAGATCTGACCGCATCTGCCTGCCGGAAATTGAATGAAGAAGTAGTAGATCAGCCGAATGTGTATTATCAGAGTGTCGGTTCTAAGTTAAATGTCGCTTCCGGTGGGAGATTCCCATTAAATTTTTCCTTTGAATTGGTAAAATATTTTGATGGACCAAATGACGGACTTGTGTCAGAAAGCTCGTTTCCGTGGGGAGAAGATTATCATTTTCTGACAGTTGATGGAAAAAGAGGAATCTCTCATGGAGATATGATCGATTTGAATCGAGAAAATATTCAAGGGTTTGATGTGAGAGAATTCTATGTAGAGTTGGTGCATGGATTGAAAGAGAAGGGATTGTAAAATAAAGCAAAAATAGACGTAAATGAATTTTTGCTTTTGGGAAATGCGTTGACGTTGAAAAAAATGGACGATATAATAAAAACAAAAGGAGGTACAGCTTATGGATACAAATGCGTTAAATGAATTAGTAGAAGGCATCCTTGCTATTTTTAATACTCAGGTTATTCGGATTGTATTATATGGTTCCTATGCAAGAGAAACTAATACGTCTGAATCCGATGTAGACATTGCTTTATTGTTAAATGGAAACCTGAATGAAAATACGGAAGATAAGCTGTCAGATCTCGTTGTGGATTTAAACTTAAAGTATGATAAGGTATTTTCGGTTATTGATATTGATTATGCAGTTTTCAAAAAATGGGAAAAAGTCACTCCGTTTTATAAGAACGTGAATAAGGAGGGCATTGTTTTATGGAAGGCAGCATGATTGATTTATCAAAATATCGTTTCCAATCAGCAAAAGAAGAGTTGGAAACAGCACGGTTGCTTATGAAAGATGGTAGATTCAAAGCTTCTGTTAATCGCTCTTATTATGCTATTTTTCATGGTCTTCGTTCCGTCACAGCTTTGGCAGAATTTGATTCTAGTAAACATTCGGGAGTGATTGCCTTTTTTAATAGAACCTATGTAAAAGAAGGGGTATTTGATAAAAGTATTTCAAAACTGGTTGATACTGCATACCGCCTAAGAGAAAAAGCAGATTATCAAGATTTTATTATCATATCAAAGGATCAAGCTATAGAGCAAATTGAAAAGGCAGAAAAGGTACTTGGAATGATAGAACCTTATTTAGAAGGAAACTGGAACATATAAAGATGAGAAAGAGCACTATCGTAAAGGTGGTAGTGCTTTTAATAAATAAAACAGTTGCAGGTAATTCATGGGTTAAAGAAAATGTAAAAACTTTAGAAGAATTGAATTATTATAGGAAATAACAGATGTTGTCCCATACGGAGGAACATTGATTTATCCTTTGGGATCTATTATATTGGGGCTGATATTTATTTTAGTTGGCTTCAACGACTGCTTTGGAGTGTAATAAGGTAATGTTAAAATAAGGCAAAAAAGGAATTGTAAATCATATGAACAAACAGGAACAGTTACAGGAAATATTTGATTACTATAAAGAACAGCCCGACCGCTCCAGTCAAGAGATGGTTGTCGCGCTTTTAAGAGAACTTCAAGAAGTGCAGGGATATATTAGTCCACAATTAAAAGAGCAGGTGTTGGAACTTACCGGAGTGAAAGAAACATTTCTTCAATGCTTGTTTCGGATGTATCCAAGCCTTCACGAGTCCCAAGAAGTACACGAAATCGTTGTGTGTTCCGGAGAACGCTGTGGAAAGAAGAATAGTGGCGAGATTCTTTCGTATCTTAAGAAGACACTCAAAGTAGACAAACAGGGTGTATCTGAAGATGGAAGATTCAAATTTCGCACGAGAAATTGTCTAAAGCAATGCAGAACCTCTCCCAATCTTATGATTGACGGAGAATTGTATTCGAAGATAGAGATAGAAAATATAAAGAAAATATTAAACGATTTGTAGTGATTGACAATCTCTGTGAGAATAGTATAATTATTCTCTGCAATTAGATTTTACGAGGAGAGGTTAGTTATGGATCAAGATAAAGGATTCCTTGGGAAAGAGCCCATAGGGAAATTGCTTCTTAAGCTGGCGCTGCCTACGGTTGCGGCCCAGCTTATTAATATGCTTTACAATATTGTTGACCGCATTTATATCGGTCATATTCCGGAGATTGGGGCAGATGCACTTACAGGTGTAGGCGTCTGTATGCCGCTCATTATGATGGTATCGGCATTTGCGGCGCTGGTCGGCTTCGGAGGTTCGCCCAGAGCGTCTATTGCTATGGGGAAAAAAGATAATGATTCGGCAGAAAAGATTTTAGGAAACTGTTTTACGACACAGATTCTTGTTTCTTTGGTGTTGACCGTAGTGCTTCTTGTATGGAACCGTGATCTTCTTATGGCGTTTGGGGCAAGTGAGAATACCATTGGTTACGGAACAAGATATATGAATATTTATTCCATCGGAACCATTTTCGTTCAGTTGACGCTTGGAATGAATGCGTTTATCACAGCACAGGGATTTGCGAGAACAGGAATGCTATCGGTACTGATCGGTGCAGTTTCCAATATCATCTTAGATCCAATCTTTATTTTTGGCTTAAATATGGATGTTCAAGGAGCCGCGCTTGCCACGATCATATCTCAAGCATTATCTTGTATTTGGGTAATCTCTTTCTTATTTGGAAAGAAGACGATTTTAAAGATCAGAAAGAAAAATATGCGGTTAGCTGCGTCAGTGATTTTTCCATGTCTTGCACTCGGAGTATCTACGTTTATTATGCAGGCAAGTGAAAGTGTAATTTCCGTTTGTTTTAATGCGTCTCTTCAGAAATACGGTGGAGATATTGCGGTTGGTGCGATGACAATTTTGACAAGTGTGATGCAGTTTGCCATGCTTCCTTTGCAGGGACTTGGACAAGGAGCACAGCCGATCATCAGCTACAACTACGGTGCCGGAAGTTCCAAACGTGTAAAAGACGCCTTTAAATTGTTGTTGAAGATCAGTTTTGGATATGCGCTTCTTCTCTGGGCGCTGGTAATGCTTCTTCCGGGTGTTTTCGTAAGAATGTTCAATTCTGATCCGGTGCTCATAACCTTTACGAAGACAGCGCTTCGTGTTTATCTTGCGGCGTTATTTATGATGGGAATTCAGATGGCTTGTCAAATGACCTTTAATTCGCTTGGAAGAGCAGTGGAATCAATTATCGTAGCAATTACTAGAAAATTTGTATTACTGCTGCCTTTAATTTTTATTCTTCCGCGCATTTTTACAGACAACAAAACGATGGCGGTTTATTTGGCGGAACCAATTGCAGACTTCCTTGCGGTGTCTTTCACGATCGTATTGTTTACGATTCAATTTAGGAAAGCGCTTCAGAAAATGCGCGCATAGGGATTTGCGGAGATTTGTGTAGAAATTTGCGTTCGTTTCCTTTTGCTTTTTCACTGTAAAATGATGTATAATCATTCTTATAGATGGAGGATGTATAGATCTGTATAGATGAGAGTACAAATATGACAGAAGTGAAGGAGAAGAACATGGAGACAAAGAAGAACAGTATCGCGGAAGCAATTCATCACATAGCAACAATTTTAGGATTTTTAACAGCAGGATATTATTTTTTCCAGAAGAGAACGAAGAGCTTTCATAAAGTGCTGCTTTCTTTACATATGGTGACGCAAGGATATGGGATCTTGAAAATTATCGGTGATAAAATAGACGGAAGGAAAAGATTCCTTGATTCTTTTGAACATGTGACAGAGCTTTGCAAAGAGAACGAAACAGCAATAAGAACACTTCCGTGGATTCTGTTATTTGCAGCGGTCGTATTTAAGGTGGGACTTCCTGCGCTTATTGGTAACACAGGAAAATAAGTGACTTTAGATTTAGACATAACAGGCAGCGCAGTGGCATAGGCTGTAATAAAATGAAAAATGGTGTTTCTATGGGACAGTCATTGAAGCAGAAAATGGCAGAAGTATCAGAACTTCCCAAAGATGTGGTGATGGGAATGCCTGTACTCACCATGACAGGTCAACAGGAACTGTGTATTGAAAATTATCGGGGGATCATTGAATATACCGACACCGTCGCACGGATACAGACAAAAGTAGGTCAGATTAAGGTGACGGGAGAACATCTTCAAGTTGCATATTATACGAATGATGAAATGTTGATCAATGGACGGATCACAGGAATTGAGTATCAACATTGACCGAAGGGAGCGTATAAATTGCTGTTTGATATCATCCGATATGTCAGAGGATATTTAAAAATCAGAGTATCCGGCGCATCTGTGGAAAGGTTTCTCAACGCATGCAGTCATAGGGGAATTTATCTGTGGGGGCTAAAGCCGGTGGGCGCTGCTTATGAAATGAATATTACGATAAAAGGGTTCCGGCAGTTAAAGCCGGTGCTTCGGAAGACAGGGACAAGAATCGTCATCATAAAAAGAACCGGTCTTCCTTTTTTTTTACACCGATATCGAAAACGGAAAATGTTCTTTGCAGGCGCTGTTTTCTGTATTTCGTTGCTTTATTTATTTTCCCGTTTTATATGGGGGATTGATATTTCCGGAAATAAAAGCTATACGGATGAGATTTTGTTGAAGTATTTAAGTTCCAGAGAAATAAAAAGCGGCATGAAGAAGTCGCAAGTGGATTGTGGGAGAATTGTAAAAGATCTGCGGCGGGAATACGGAGATATCATATGGGTGTCCGCTTCTATACAGGGGACGAAGCTATATATACAGGTAAAGGAGAATGAGGATTCTATTTTAACAGGAACGAAGGAAGACAAGACAGAAAATGCAATGGATCTTGTTGCTGACAGAGATTGTGTCATAGACAGCATAACTGTGCGAAAAGGAACTGTACAGGTGAAAAGGGGAGAGAAGGTGAAAAAAGGGACGGTTCTTGTCTCCGGTCAGGTGCCGGTTCTAAATGATGCCAAAGAAGTGACCGGATACCAATATCATCAGGCGGATGCAGACATTACAGGTATCACAACTTTAGAGTATGAGGAGAACTGTGATGATTATTATGAAGAAAAGAAGTATGAGTCTATTTCAAAAAAGCAAACAGGTATCAAGGAAGAATATATTTTGATTTTTGGAAACTATCGTTTCACATTGGGAAATATAAAAAGCACGCGAAAGGAATATGAGATTAAAGGAAGCATAAGACAGCTTTGTATGTCTGACAGCTTTTCGCTTCCGGTGTACTTCGGTGTCCGCAAGGTGATTCCGTATCAGTCAGAGAGAAGAAAATATACAAAAAAAGATCAACAACAGATTTTAAGCAGACAATTCTTAAAATATAAGGAAGAATTAGAGAAAAAAGGGGTAGAAATTATTGGGAATGATGTTAAAATATACAGAGGGAAGGATTGTGCAAAGGCAGCGGGACATCTTCAGGTATCCATGCCGATAGGAGAACTCAGACCTTCTGAATTAAAAGAAGTTCCAAGAATCGAAGAAAAACAACAAGGAGAGACAATTCATGGGGATGATGGAAGCAGTCATTGAGATTCCGGCAGAAGACGCCGGAAATGTATTTGGACAATTTGATGCATTTGCAAAGAAAATAGAGCGGACGCTTCATGTTACATTGATCGCAAGAAATGAGCATGTGAAGATCATGGGAGAAGCGGTAAAAGTTGAACAGGCGAAACAGGTTCTTCGTCAGCTTCTTGAACTATCCAGAAGAGGAAATACGATTGAAGAGCAAAATGTAGATTATACATTGTCTCTTGTGATGGAAGATAAAGAAGAGAGTGTACTTGACATTGACCGTGATATTATCTGTCATACAATTCAGGGAAAACCAATCAAGCCTAAAACTCTCGGTCAGAAAAAGTATGTGGATGCAATCCGTAAGAAAATGATCGTGTTCGGTCTCGGCCCTGCAGGAACCGGAAAGACATATCTTGCAATGGCAATGGCGATCACTGCATTTAAAAATAACGAGGTGGGTAGAATTATTCTCACCAGACCGGCGATTGAGGCGGGGGAAAAGTTAGGATTTCTCCCCGGAGATCTGCAGAGTAAGATCGATCCCTACCTGCGCCCGTTGTATGACGCTCTCTATCAAATTATGGGAGCGGAGAGCTTCCTGAAAAATTCAGAAAAAGGATTGATTGAAGTGGCGCCGCTTGCCTATATGAGAGGGCGTACACTGGACAATGCGTTTATCATTCTCGATGAAGCACAAAATACAACACCGGCACAGATGAAGATGTTTTTAACCCGTATCGGATTCGGCTCAAAGGTAGTCATTACCGGTGACGAAACACAAAAGGATCTGCCCGCCGGACAGGTGTCTGGATTAGATACGGCTGTACAGGTTGTGAAAAATATTGAGGATATCAGTATTTGCAGATTGACCAGCAAGGATGTGGTGCGTCATCCGCTGGTACAAAAGATTGTAAAAGCTTATGAGGAATATGAGAAAAAAGCTTCTCATGCGAAAACAAGAGAGAAGAACAGAAGGAGAAAGTGATGACACTTTATTATGAAGAAGAGGGGGAGCTTAAGTTATCCCTTCCATGCGAAGAATTAGCACGAACTGTCATTGAGGCTGCGCTTGATGATGTGGGTTGTCCATATGAGGCGGAAGTAAATCTGCTCCTTACTATGAACGAACAGATTCATGAGATGAACATGGAATTTCGCGGAATCGACAGAGCAACCGATGTCCTGTCATTTCCGATGGTAGATTATGAACAACCGGGAGAGTTTGATTTTCTTGAGGAGGCAGATGAGTATTTCCATCCTGAGACGGGAGAACTTCTTCTCGGAGATATCGTCATCTCAAAAGAAAAAGTTATAGAACAGGCAGAAGAATTCGGACATTCCATAGAGCGAGAATTTGCTTTCCTAATTGCACATTCTGTGTTACACTTAACAGGATACGATCATATAGAAGAAGAGGAAAGACTTGTGATGGAAAACAGACAGAGACAGATTCTGTCGAAGTTGAACATCTTAAGATAAATGGAGTACAAGCATGTCAGAAAAAGCCAAAAAATCCGGTAAAAATTTTATGGTACAAGGTTCTATTCTTGCGATTGCCGGAGTCATAACTAAAATTATCGGTGCTGTATACAGAGTACCGCTTGTTAATATTCTGGGAGATACAGGAATGGGATATTACGGAGTTGCATTTCAGATCTATGCAATCGTCCTTACCCTGACATCCTACAGTCTTCCGCTGGCAGTATCGAAATTGATATCTGCCAGAGTTGCAACGAAAGAATATCGAAATGCCATGCGTGTGTTCCGCGGTGCGTTGACTTTTGCATTTGTAGTAGGAGGTACTGCGTGTCTGATTCTGTTCTTCGGAGCAGATTTTATTGCGGAAAATATTATGGCAATGAAATACAGTGCCATTGCTATGCGTGTATTGGCACCGTGTGTGTTGATCGTTGCAATTATGGGTGTTTTCCGTGGATTCTTCCAGGGAAATGGGTCTATGATCCCGACTGCTTTTTCTCAGGTCCTTGAGCAAGTGGTCAATGCAGTGGCAAGTATTGCAGGAGCATACTTCCTTCTGAAGCTGGGAAAAAATATTGCCAAGAAGCGTGGGGTTCACGCATATAGCTATGCTTATGCTGCTGCCGGCGGAACCGTCGGAACCGTTATGGGTGCAGCGATTGCATTAGCATTTTTGGTGCTGATCTTCCTTGCATTTCGTAAGGTGTTCCAAAAGAAAATAAAGAGAGAGAGAAGAGGACCGGTAGAGAGTTATCAGAGAATCTTCAAGATTCTTCTGATTACCATTGCCCCGGTTCTTATCAGTGCAACGGTTTACAATCTGTGCGGAGTGATCGACAATTCCATGTATGGCGTGATCATGTCAGCGCAGGGATTTAAAGAAAGTGAATATGCCAGTTATCTTGGAATCTTAAGCGGAAAGTATGACACGGTCATTAATGTGCCGCTTGCATTTTCCAACGCATTGGCCGCATCACTGATTCCAAGTCTTGTGGCAACGGTAAAGACCGGAAGCAGAAAACAGGTGCAGCGCAAGATTAATACATTTGCCAAGTTTGATATGATGATTGCAATTCCCAGTGCAGTCGGACTGATTGTATTGGCAAAACCGGTACTGGATCTCCTTTTCTTTACAGAAGATAACAAAGAGGCTGCGCTTATTTTACAATTAGGAGCAATTTCCGTTATTTTCTACTGTCTGTCTACGGTGACAAATGCAGTTTTGCAAGGACTGGACAAAATGATGATTCCGGTTCGAAATGCAGCGATCGCTCTGGTTGTCCATGTTGTGGCACTGTTTATTATGATGGTTGTATTTAAATGGGGAATCTATGCAGTTGTCGTAAGTAAGATTGTATTTTCCGCGTGTACGTGTATTTTGAACTCACACTCTCTTCGGAATGAAGTGGGGTATGTGCAGGAACAGAAAAAAACCTTTGTTATCCCCGGAATTGCAGCATTGATCATGGGAATTGTTGCGAAAGTTGTGCATCTTCTCTTTGAATTATTTGCAGGTACACAGATCGCAACACTGATCGCACTTCCGATTGCTGCTATCGCGTACGGAACAGCGCTGATTCTTCTCGGCGGAGTGACAGAGGCTGAATTGAAAACGGTTCCGAAGGGAAGAGTATTGATCTCGTTCTTTAAAAAGATTCATGTACTGAAATAGTGTATAAAAAATAAGAAAATCACCAATACTATACTAAAAAAGGAGTTGTCCGAATGCGAAATAAGTATGGTATTGGTTTTTTTGCGACGTCGATTATTGCAATGTTAGTAATCACCTGCGCTTATCAGTTCAGTTTTCATAAGGCAAAAGAACAGGCGGAAAAAATTCATGCACAAAAAGAGCAGCAGGAAATTGAAGAAGAGTCAAGCGCACTGGTTGAGGCTGACGGAGAAGCGATGAAAGAAGATTGTTATTACCTGATGGAGGTCAATGGCTATGTGGTAGTTTATCTGAGTGATAAAGTCACTCCATATGAGTACACTGCTATTGCATATGACGAACTTCCTCCTACTGTTCGAGCCGAGGTTCGCAATGGAAAATATATAGAATCGCCGGAAGAACTCTATGGTTTTTTGGAAAACTACTCCAGTTGAAAGAACCGGTGGACTTCTGAATTCAGATAGTGTAAGATAAAAAGAGTTTTAGAAAGGACAAAAGATTATGGATGATAAGAAAATAGCAAGAATTAATGAATTATATCATAAATCAAAAGCAGAGGGACTGACTGCTGAGGAAGCAAAAGAACAGCAGATTTTGCGAAGAGAATATATCGATTCTTTCAAGAGAAATCTTCGCGGACAGCTGAACAATATTTCCATTCAGGAAAAAGACGGAAGCATTACGAATCTGGGTGAAAAATTTGGAGACAAAAAAGGAAATTAGAAAGAGAATATTGAAGATCCGAAGAAGCTTTGACGAATCACTTTCTGCGGAGTGGACAAGAAGTATCGAAGAGAAGATATTTGAGCATCCTTATTTTCAAGAGGCAGATCACCTCTGTATCTACATGTCTTATAATGGCGAAGTCGGAACAGATGGAATCATCAGAAGAGCGACAGCCTCCGGGAAAAGAGTGTGGATTCCGAGGGTTGACGGGAAAGACATGGAATTTTATGAATTGAGAAATCGACAGGAATTAGTTCGAAGTTCTTATGGAATTTTAGAGCCGCCCAAGGGAAATCAGCCTTTGGATATGCAGGACTTCCAAAATTGTCTTATGATCATGCCGGGAGTTGCGTTTGATCGGCAGAAGAATCGGATCGGCTACGGAGGTGGTTATTACGACCGCTATCTGTCAGATAGGAGAGAACTTCATACAATAGCCGTAGCGTTTGAATTTCAGGTATTGGAAAAACTTCCGGTTGAAGAGACAGATATTCGGCCGGATGTATTGATCACAGAGAAAAACAGTTATTAACGAAAAATTGTGAAAGAGGAGTGATTCACATGGAGTTACCAAAAGATCCAGTTATGCTCTTAAGTGTTGTTAACACGAAACTCAGAGATTATTATACATCTCTGGATGCACTTTGCGAGGATATGCAGACGGAAAAGCAGAAGATTATAGATACATTGAAAGGAATAGATTATGAATATGATGAGTCCAGACATCAATTTGTCTAAAGAAGCGCCGCAAGAAGAGCCTTTGAGACAGTATTATTACATAGAAAAAGCAAAACAGTATGTAGAAGAAGAGGCAAAAAATCTAGGAAGAAGCCTTACTTTCTGTGTCACTACTTTTGGGTGCCAGATGAATGCCAGAGATTCCGAGAAACTTCGAGGCATATTAAATCAGATCGGCTACGAAGAAGCAGAAGAGGACGAGGCGGACTTTGTGATTTACAATACGTGTACAGTTCGTGAAAATGCAAATACAAGAGTCTATGGACGTCTGGGACAGTTAAAACCACGCAAAAAGCAGCACCCACATATGATGATCGGACTCTGCGGCTGTATGATGCAGGAACCGGAAGTGATTGCAAAATTAAAAAAGAGTTATTCTTTCGTAGACATTATTTTCGGAACGCATAATATTTATAAATTTGCAGAACTGATCTGTGAACGATATGAAGTCGGAAAAATGGTTGTCGATATATGGGAAGATACTGACAAAATCGTAGAAGATCTTCCGAATGAAAGAAAATATGCATTCAAATCCGGAATTAATATTATGTTCGGCTGTAATAATTTCTGCAGCTATTGTATTGTTCCATATGTGCGTGGACGGGAAAGAAGCAGAAAGCCGGAAGCAATCATCCGGGAAATCGAACGCCTTGTCAAGGATGGGGTGTCTGAGGTAATGCTGCTTGGACAAAATGTCAATTCTTACGGGAAGACTTTGGACGAGCCAATCACCTTTGCAGAGCTTCTTCGCAGAATTGAGAAGATTGACGGATTAAAGCGGATTCGTTTTATGACTTCACATCCGAAGGATCTCTCCGATGAATTGATTGAGGTTATGGCATCATCGGGAAAAATCTGTAAACATCTGCATCTTCCGGTTCAGTCTGGAAGCACAAGGATTCTTAAGAAAATGAATCGTCGTTATACAAAAGAATCTTATCTTGAATTGACGGAAAAGATAAAAAAGGCAGTGCCGGATATTTCTCTGACAACAGACATTATCGTAGGGTTTCCGGGAGAGACAGAAGAAGATTTTCAGGAAACTCTGGATGTTGTGCGAAAGGTTCGCTATGACAGTGCATTTACCTTTATCTATTCGAAACGAACCGGAACACCGGCGGCAGCTATGGAAGATCAGATTCCGGCAGATGTCGTCAAAGACCGGTTTGACCGATTGCTTTCGGAAGTACAGTCAATCGCATCCGAAGTGTGTGCGGTTCATGAAGGAAAAGATACGGAAGTGTTGGTAGAGTCTGTCAGTGACCATGATGCATCTATGGTGACCGGACGCATGAGCAATAATCTGCTGGTGCATTTTAAAGGCACAAAAGAGATGATCGGAACATATGTGACGGTTCATTTGACGGAGTGCAAAGGCTTCTATTATCTTGGTGAATTGAAATAAATACCATCCATATTATAGTCAGAAAACGCCCAAACTATGTAGTGAGAATACAAAAGTGAGGGCGTTTTCATGTGTAAAAAAATAAGTAAGTATTTGTTTTTTGGGTGCCTTGGCGGAAGCATCTACTATGGACTGGAAATATTGTTTCGCGGTTTTTCTCACTGGAGCATGTTTGTCCTTGGAGGAATCTGTTTTCTGTTTTTCTATATCCAGGGAAGAGTTCTTAGCTTTCAGGAACCTCTGTGGCGTCAGATTATTCGCTGTATGATTTTTGTAACTGCAATGGAATTTCTGACCGGACTGATCGTAAATAAATGGCTGTGTTGGGAAGTCTGGGATTACAGTGACCTGCCTTTTCAACTGTTTGGACAAATCTGCCTGCCTTTTGCTATTGTCTTTTCTGGTCTTTGTGCGATCGGAATCATACTGAGTGGATATATTGCGTGGGGAATCTATGGAGAGGAAAAACCAAAGTATCATGTATTTTAAAAAGTCTTTGATTATGAATGAAAAAATGATATAATAAAATGTAAAAAAGAAATTAGAAGAGGAGATATTACGTGGCTGAGTTAACACCAATGATGCAGCAATATATGAAGACAAAAGAAGAGTACAAAGACTGCATCTTGTTTTATAGATTAGGAGATTTTTATGAGATGTTCTTTGATGATGCACTGACTGCGTCAAGAGAACTTGAAATTACATTAACCGGAAAAAACTGCGGACTTGAGGAACGCGCACCTATGTGTGGTGTTCCTTATCATTCGGTAGACGGATATTTAAACCGGCTTGTATCAAAAGGATATAAAGTGGCTATTTGCGAACAGGTGGAAGATCCTGCAACTGCAAAAGGGATCGTAAAACGAGAGGTTGTGCGTATTGCCACTCCGGGAACCAATCTTGATACACAGGCGCTGGATGAGACAAAAAATAATTATCTCATGTGCATTGCCTATATTGCCGATCGCTATGGCGTGTCAGTGGCAGATGTGACTACCGGAGATTATTTTGTAACAGAGATTGAAAACAGCAGTAAATTATTCGATGAGATATATAAATTCATGCCGTCAGAGCTTATTTGCAATGAGGCCTTTTATATGAGCGGCATGGATATTGACGACTTAAAAGATCGACTGGGTATTACTGTATACGCACAGGATGCGTGGTATTTTGATGATGTGATCTGTGAGAAGACATTAAAAGAGCATTTTCACTGCGGAACACTGGAAGGGCTTGGAATCGGCGATTATGATTGCGGAATGGTTGCGGCAGGAGCGCTTCTTCAGTATTTAAAAGAAACACAGAAGACTTCCCTTGCGCATATGTCAAGACTGACGCCTTACACTACAGGAAAATATATGCTTCTTGACAGTTCCACCAGACGAAATCTGGAATTATGCGAAACACTTCGGGAAAAGCAGAAAAGAGGTTCTCTTCTGTGGGTGCTCGATAAGACAAAGACTGCAATGGGCGCGAGAAATCTGCGAAAATACATTGAGCAGCCTCTGATTGATAAGAACAGCATTAATAAACGACTGGATGCAGTAGAAGAGCTGAAGATTCAGGCGATTAATCGTGAGGAGATCAGAGAATATCTTTCTCCGGTGTATGATTTGGAGCGTCTCGTAAGTAAGATTGTATATCAGTCTGCGAATCCAAGAGATCTGATTGCATTTAAAAGTTCCCTGTCCATGCTTCCGCACATTAAATACATATTAAGTGATATGAAGAGCAGTCTCAATCAGGAACTCTACGAAGAGCTGGACCCGCTGGAAAATATCTGTGACCTTATTGGGCATGCCATTCAGGACGATCCTCCGCTTGCCATGAAAGAGGGCGGGATTATCAAAGATGGATACCATGAAGAGGTAGACAGACTTCGTCATGCCAAATCTGACGGTAAAGAATGGCTGGCAAAATTGGAGAGTGAAGAACGAGAGAAGACCGGGATTAAAAACCTTCGAATTAAGTATAATAAAGTATTTGGATATTATCTGGAAGTGACTAATTCTTTTAAAAATATGGTTCCGGACTATTATACAAGAAAGCAGACACTTGCCAACGCGGAACGGTATATTATTCCGGAATTAAAGGAATTGGAAGATACGATTTTGGGAGCCGAGGATAAGCTGTATGCACTGGAATATCAGATTTACTGCGAAGTTCGGAATGTTATCGCGGACGAAGTAGTCAGAATTCAGAAAACAGCACGAGCGGTGGCGCAGATTGATACACTGACATCTCTCGCACTTGTGGCAGAACAGAATAATTATGTGCGTCCACATATCAATGAAAAAGGTGTGATCGATATTAAAGACGGCCGTCATCCGGTGGTTGAGAAGATGATTCCGAATGATATGTTTATTACAAATGACACGTATCTCAATGACAGGAAGAAACGGATTTCTATTATTACCGGTCCTAATATGGCAGGAAAATCCACCTATATGCGTCAGACAGCATTGATTGTTCTGATGGCGCAGATTGGCTCGTTCGTTCCGGCTTCGTCTGCGGATATCGGTCTTGTGGATCGCATTTTTACACGAGTAGGGGCATCGGATGACCTTGCAAGCGGACAAAGTACCTTCATGGTTGAAATGACTGAGGTGGCAAATATTCTCCGCAATGCAACAAGTAAGAGTCTCTTGATCCTTGACGAGATTGGACGAGGAACGAGCACCTTTGACGGGCTCAGTATTGCATGGGCAGTCATCGAGCATATCAGTAACAGTAAGCTACTCGGTGCGAAAACGTTATTTGCAACACATTACCATGAATTGACAGAGCTGGAAGGCAAGATTGACAATGTAAATAATTATTGTATTGCAGTCAAAGAAAAAGGCGATGACATCATCTTCCTGCGTAAGATTGTCAAGGGAGGTGCTGATAAAAGTTATGGAATTCAGGTGGCAAAGCTTGCCGGTGTTCCGTCTTCTGTGATCGATCGTGCCAAGGAAATCGTAGAAGAGCTTGTTCATGCTGATATTACGACAAGGATCAAAGATATTGCGGCACATGGCAGTGAGCCGAAAGTAAAGACAAAGAAATATGATGAGGTGGATTTGGCTCAGATGTCTTTATTTGACACGGTGAAAGATGATGATGTGTTAAAGGAACTTAAAGAGCTTGATGTAAGTAATCTGACACCGATCGATGCACTGAATACGTTATATCAATTGCAGAACAAGTTAAAAAACAGGTGGTAAGATGAGTAAGATACAAGTATTAGATCAGGTGACAATTGATAAGATTGCAGCAGGAGAAGTGGTAGAGCGTCCCGCTTCTGTTGTAAAAGAGCTGGTCGAAAATGCAATCGATGCCAAAGCGGCGGCTGTAACCGTGGAGGTTAAGGAAGGCGGGATTTCCTTTATGCGGATTGCGGATAACGGATGCGGGATAGACAGAGAAGATGTTCCCGGAGCTTTCTTAAGACATTCGACCAGTAAAATACGAAATGCCGAAGATCTGGAACATATTTCTTCTCTGGGTTTCCGCGGAGAGGCACTGTCCAGTATTGCGGCCGTTTCTCAAGTGGAATTGATCACAAAAACACCGGAGGACAGCTTTGGCACACGGTATATGATTTCCGGTGGCAAAGAAGAGGGGATGGAAGACATCGGAGCTCCGGACGGGACGACCTTTCTTGTGCGGCAGTTGTTTTATAATGTCCCTGCGAGAAGAAAATTTCTGAAAACAGCAATGACAGAGGCAGGGCATGTAAGTGATCTCATGACACGCATGGCATTGTCTCATCCTCACATATCTTTTCAATTTATTAATAACGGACAGTCGAAACTTCACACGTCAGGAAATGGAAATTTAAGAGACGTGATCTATCATATTTACGGGAGAGAGATTGCGGCAAATCTTATAAATGTAACATATGAAAAGAACGGCATTCGTATTACCGGTTATATTGGAGCACCGTTGATATCCAGGGGGAACCGAAACTTTGAAACTTACTTTATTAACGGAAGATATGTTAAGAGTTCCATTATATACAAAGCCATCGAAGACGCTTATAAGGACTTCACGATGCAGCACAAATATCCATTTACGGTACTACATATTGAAGTCGTCGGTGAAGACGTTGATGTCAATGTGCATCCAACCAAAATGGAAGTCAGATTTCATAATCAGCAAATGATTTATAACAGCATCTATGAAGCGGTGGATCAGGCACTCCATGAGAAGGAACTGATTCCTGAAGTCACAATAGATGTGCCGAAAGCCGAACCGAAAGCGCAAGCAAAACCTGAACCGAAAGCACAGCCGAAACTTGAACCGAAAGCACAGCCGAAAGAAGTGATACAGCCTGAGGTGAACAACTCTGTAAAGGTACAACCGGAAAAAGCATCAGGTGAAAGGGATCTTGATTATTTCATGGAGCAGATGAAAAAGAGGGTAATGTCCTATCATCAGCAAAATTCTTCTGCAGAAGTGAAAGGGAAATCAGACATTTTCAAACCGCAGGTGCAGGTAGACCGCGTAAAAGAGGTTGCTGCTTCTTATCGAGCAAAGCAATCTCCGGAGCAAATGACTCTCTTTGACGGAAAGCTTCTTGATAAGGAAAAGCGGGCGAACTACAAGATCATCGGACAGGTGTTTGATACCTATTGGCTGGTAGAATTCGATAATAGCTTATATATTATCGATCAGCATGCTGCGCATGAACGGGTTCTCTATGAGAAGACACTCAGGGAAATGAAGACACGGGAGTTTACCTCTCAAATGATTAGCCCTCCGGTAATTCTCAATCTGACCATGCAGGAGGCGCAGCTTCTTCGTACTTATATGGATCAGTTTACAAGAATTGGTTTTGAATTCGAAGAATTCGGTCAAGATTCTTATGCTGTGCGCAGTGTTCCGGCGAATTTATTCAGCATTGCCAAAAAAGAGCTGCTCATGGAGATGATCGATTCGTTGTCAGAAGAAGTACATCGCAGGCAATCGTCGGAACTGCTTGACGAGAAAATCGCCTCTATGTCCTGCAAGGCGGCAGTGAAAGGAAATATGCGTCTGTCCGCACAGGAAGTAGACGCACTGATCGGGGAACTTCTGAAGCTGGATAACCCATATCATTGTCCGCATGGAAGACCGACAATTATTTCTATGTCCAAGAGAGAATTAGAGAAAAAATTTAAGAGGATTGTATAAAATGGGAAAACAGCCATTAGTGGTACTGACAGGGCCTACTGCAGTCGGAAAAACAAAAGCGTCTATCGGACTTGCACATGCAATCGGTGGCGAGATTATTTCGGCGGATTCTATGCAGGTATATCGACATATGGATATTGGGTCAGCGAAAATAAAAAAAGAAGAAATGGATGGGGTCAGGCATCATTTGATTGACGTACTTGACCCGGAAGAAGAATTTCATGTTGTACGTTTTCAGCAAATGGCAAAAGAGGCGATGAAAGAAATCTATGCCGCCGGTCATATTCCGATTATCGCGGGCGGCACCGGATTTTATATTCAGGCACTTCTCTATGACATTAATTTTGAAGAAAGCGAGCAGGATGATGTACTAAGGGAAGAACTGGAGCAGTATGCACAAGAACATGGAGCAGAAGCACTTCATGACCGACTTGCTCTGGTAGATCCAAAGTCAGCAGAAGAAATACACGCGCATAATGTAAAACGGGTGATTCGCGCAATTGAATTTTATGAGCAGACAGGGATGCCCATATCGGAGCATAATGAGAAAGAACGTCAAAAAGTTTCTCCGTATGAGTTCCGATATTTTGTATTAAATGATGAGCGTTCTCATCTATATGAGAGAATTAATGCGCGGGTAGATGAAATGTTGGCTCAGGGGCTTATAGAGGAAGTCCGCGCATTAAAGGCACGCGGATGTACGAAGGACATGGTATCCATGCAGGGGCTAGGATATAAGGAAATTTTGGAATATCTGGAAGGAACTTGTACATTGGAGGAAGCCGTATATCGGTTAAAACGAGATACCAGACATTTTGCAAAGCGACAGATCACATGGTTTAAGAGGGAGCGTGATGTGATCTGGATTGATAAAAAAGAGCATAATTACGATGAAAAGAAAATTTTAGATACAATGCTTACACAGTTAAAAGGGATAAGGTAGATTTGGCTGTGACAGCTGGGGAGGAAATGAAAAATGTTTCGAAGATTATTTGGTGGTTCAAAATTTTTAAAAAAAATGAATACGCTGATGGAGATTTATGCGGTGAGCAAGAACCCGGAAGCAATATACAAGCAATTGTTGGCATTAGAGAAGCTGATCCGAACGGATGGGGAGCAGGCATGGTATGATTTAAACCGGGCGGCGCTGCTTTACGATATGCGTAAACTAAATGCAGCAGCAGACGTAGTGTGTGAAATACCATCTCTGAATCCGGAGTTTGATGCACGTTGCGCGCAGCTTAAGACTAAGATCATGGATGCATTTTAAAACGATAAGAAAAGAGAGGAACTAAAACATGACAGATGTTATGGAATTATATCGGGAAATGGGGATTCGTCCGTCCGTTTACCGTTTTGGAGAAGAGATAGAAGCACAGTTAAAAGAGAGATTTGAAGCTATTGATAAAATGGCAGAATACAACCAGTTAAAGGTCATTCGCGCAATGCAGGAAAACCGTGTCAATGCGGAATGCTTTAACTTTGTCAGCGGTTATGGATACGACGATTATGGACGTGACACTTTAGAAAAAGTATATGCCTCTGTTTTTCATACAGAAAGCGCTCTTGTCCGTCCGCAGGTAACTTGCGGAACTCATGCGCTTGCGCTTGCAATGGGAGCGAATCTCAGACCGGGAGATGAGCTGTTGTCTGTAAACGGAAAGCCTTATGACACGTTAGAAGAAGTCATTGGTATTCGTCCGTCCAACGGTTCTCTGGCAGAATACGGAGTTTCCTATCGTCAGGTAGATCTTTTGGAAGATGGAAGCTTTGACTTTGATAAGATTAAGACGGCGATCAATGAGAAAACAAAAATGGTTGCGATTCAAAGATCCAAAGGCTACCAGACAAGACCGAGCTTTTCCGTTGCACAGATCGGAGAGGTGATTCGATTCGTGAAGGAAATCAAGCCGGAGATTATCTGTATGGTCGATAACTGCTATGGAGAATTTGTGGAAGATCAGGAACCAAGTGATGTGGGAGCAGATATGGTTGTCGGATCTCTGATTAAGAATCCGGGCGGCGGACTTGCTCCGATTGGCGGATATATTGCCGGAAGAGAAGATTTGATCGAAGCGTGTGGTTACCGTCTGACATCTCCGGGACTGGGAAGAGAAGTGGGGGCATCTCTTGGCGTTATGCAGTCCTTTTATCAGGGTCTCTTTCTTGCACCAACTGTTGTGGCAAGTGCTTTAAAGGGAGCCATCCTTGCGGCAAATATTTACGAGCGTCTAGGCTATAAAGTTGTTCCGACCGGAACGGAGAGCCGGCACGATATTATACAGGCAGTAGAATTCGGAACCCCGGATGGTGTCATTGCTTTCTGTCGTGGTATTCAGGCAGCGGCGCCGGTAGATTCTTATGTGTATCCTGAGCCATGGGCAATGCCTGGATATGACAGTGATGTGATCATGGCTGCCGGAGCCTTTGTTCAGGGTTCCTCTATCGAACTCTCGGCAGACGGTCCGATCAAAGAGCCTTATGCAGTTTATTTCCAGGGTGGACTGACATGGCCGCACGCCAAGCTTGGCATTTTAATGTCTCTGGAGCATTTGGTTCGTGCAGAGATTGTAAAGCTCTAAGAACTATAAAGGAGGCACCATGAAAAAAATCGTGATCGTAGGAGGCGGAGCTTCCGGAATGATGGCAGCCATAGCTGCAGCAAAAGAAAATCCCACAGCCAAGATTCGTATCCTTGAACGCAAAGATCTGCCGGGAAAGAAAATTTTGTCTACCGGGAACGGACGATGTAATTTTACCAATCAAGTAATGAATATGAACTGCTTTTTCTCGGATACTCCAAACGGGATTGAGGAAGTGCTGCAGCAATTCGGGACTAAAGAAACACTGGATGTATTCTCTGATCTTGGTATTCTTCCCAAGGACCGAAACGGCTATTACTATCCGCGTTCTGATCAGGCGTCATCAATCGTAAGTGTACTCAGGACGAGACTTCAGCAGGCAGGCGTTGAAGTAGAGACGAATGTATATGTAACTGGATTAAAGAAGACAAAAAAAGGATTTCTTATTTCCGCGGACGGGAAAAAATACGAGGCGGATGCAGTGATTCTGGCATGTGGCGGAAAGGCAGCGTCGGCGCTGGGCTCCGATGGAAGCGGGTATGACCTTGCAAAATCTATGGGGCACCACATGGTTCCGGTAGTACCGGCTCTTGTGCAGCTGAAAGTAGACCGTTTTGCGCTGAAAGCAGCTGCCGGCGTAAGAACAGAGGCAGAAGTGTCTTTCTATGAAGATGGAACCTATATAGCAAAAGATCAAGGGGAAGTTCAGATTACCGCTTACGGTCTTTCAGGAATCCCGATCTTTCAAATTAGCCGCTGTGCGGCAAAAGCGCTTTATTATCATAAAAATGCAGTTGTCCATCTGGATCTGATCCCGCAGATGGATCAAAAGGAACTGCACGGCTTCTTGACGAAGAGAATGGAACAGCGGCAAATGCTTACCATGTCGAAGTTTCTTATCGGTATATTCAACCAGAAGTTAATTCCCTGTATTCTCAGATATGCAGGCATCCGAGAACAGACGAAAGTATCGGAACTTTCAGAAACTTCTTTTTCCGCACTTCTTCATGCATGTAAGAATATGGAATTCGTAATCACAGATACCAATGGATTTGAACATGCACAGGTATGTGCAGGCGGTATTCGTTTTGACGAAGTTTCTCACGATACAATGGAATCTCTCTGTTGTAAGAATCTGTATCTTGCCGGAGAATTGTTAGATGTAGATGGAATCTGCGGCGGCTATAATCTGCAATGGGCATGGGCAAGCGGATATTTAGCAGGAACAGCCGCAGGAAGATTGGAGTAATATATGATTCAGATCAGTCAACTGAAATTACAGATTCCTCACACAGAGGAACAGTTAGAGGAAAAAATCAAAAAAGTGCTGGGCATACGTAAGACAGATCTTCTGTCTTTTCGTATTTTAAAACGGTCTTTGGATGCCAGAAAAAAGCCGGTACTTTTTTATGTATATACAGTGGAAGTGGAAGTGAAACGTGAAAAAGCGTTGAAACATAAAATCAAAAATCCAAACATTTTCTTTCGCGGACCGATTGCCGATTATAAGATTATACCTTGCGGAGAGCAGTCCCTCCGGGAGCGTCCGGTTGTCATAGGAAGTGGACCGGCTGGGCTTTTCTGTACATATGCGCTTGCGAAAATGGGATATCGACCGCTCCTTCTGGAACGAGGGGAAGCAGTTGACATACGCGTGAAGGACGTAGAAGATTTTTGGAAAAACGGGAAATTAAAATCTAATTCGAACGTACAGTTTGGGGAAGGCGGTGCCGGAACATTTTCTGACGGAAAGCTGAATACGCTTGTGCACGACAAAGAAGGAAGAGGACGAGAAGTGTTAGAAGTCTTTGTAAAGCATGGCGCTCCAGAACAGATTCTTTATGATAACAAACCGCATATCGGGACAGATATTCTGGTAGATGTAGTGAAAAATATACGAGCTTCCATTGAGAGAGCCGGTGGAGAAGTAAGGTTCCATACCAAAGTGTCCGCTGTGAACTTTGAAGAAAAAGATGGAGAAAAGACACTGGTTTCTCTGGAGATTCAAGATACACATACGAATGAAATATCCGTAATTCCGACAGAGCTTGCGGTACTTGCAATCGGCCACAGCGCCCGTGATACCTTCCATATGCTTCACGAAAAAGAGATTCCGATGGAAGCAAAATCCTTCGCGGTCGGTGTGCGTGCAGAACACCTTCAGACTATGATCGACGAAAGTCAGTATGGAAGGAATCGAAAAGACTCTCTTCCGGCGGCTGCCTACAAATTGACCGCCAAGCTGGAAAATGGACGAGGGGTCTATACATTTTGCATGTGTCCGGGAGGTTATGTTGTCAATGCCTCTTCCGAGGAAGGACGCATTGCAATCAACGGTATGAGCTACAGCGGACGGGACGGCAAAAATGCAAATAGTGCAGTGATTGTCACCGTCACACCTGAGGACTTCGGAACGGAAGACGTTCTTTCCGGAGTCGCGTTTCAGCAGAAATTAGAAGAAGCCGCTTACCATGCCGGAAATGGAAAGATACCGGTACAATTGTTTGGTGATTTTTGCAAAAACAGAGCTTCTTCCGGGGCAGGAGCGATTCTGCCACAGATAAAAGGGGACATTACATGGACGAACATCCGTCAGATTTTCCCGGAAGTAATTGCAGATGCTTTGGAACAGGGAATTCTGATGTTTGACCGGAAGCTGAAAGGCTATGCTGATCCGGATACAGTTTTGTCGGCAGTGGAGAGTCGAACCTCATCTCCGGTGAGAATTTTGCGTGATCAAACCATGCAGAGCGTGGTGAGAGGATTATATCCCTGTGGGGAAGGAGCCGGCTACGCAGGAGGTATTACATCTGCCTCCATGGATGGACTTAAGGTGGCAGAATCTGTCAGCCAAAAGTATGCTCCTTTCGACAAAGGGCTTACGTATTAAGAAAATTTTAATGGTATAACTCTATACACTTTTTGGTAAATATGGTAGAATGTATTGAGTTTTTCAAGGAGAGAAACTTAAGGTGGAGTATAGCGAATCTTAACTTAAGATGAGTCGAATGAATACAATGAAGGACATTCCAAATGCAGAGCGTCCGTACGAAAAATGCCTGAAACAGGGCGCCGAAGCTTTGAGTGATGCCGAACTTCTAGCAGTGCTTCTTCGCACCGGAACGAAGGGGGAAAATGTACTTGCATTGGCCAAAAGGCTTCTCTATGAAGATGGAGGAGCGGGACTTCTGGGCATTCATCAGTTTTCATTTCAAAGTCTGATGAAGTTAAAAGGCATTGGTAAAGTGAAGGCAGTACAGATTCTCTGTCTGTCGGAACTGGCAAAGAGGCTTTCGAAAGCTTCTGTTGAGCCGAGACTTCGTTTTTCCTCATCCCAATCGGTGGCAGAATATTATATGGAAGACCTGCGGCATAGAAATCAGGAAGTGATGAAGCTTCTTCTGTTGAATTCCAAGGCGGAATTAATTGATGAGACGAACATATCCAAAGGGACAGTGAATGCGTCTCTTGTCACGCCAAGAGAATTGTTCGTGGAGGCACTGAAAAAAGAAGCAGTGTCTATGATTTTACTTCACAATCATCCGAGCGGAGATCCGACTCCCAGCAGGGATGATATTTTGACGACGAAAAGAATCAGCGAATGCGGTCTTTTGATCGGAATTGAGCTGTTAGATCATATTATTATTGGGAATAATTGTTATGTAAGCTTTCGAGAAGAAAATTTGCTTTGGAAAGGATAAGTTCAGATGGTAAAAAATACATATGGACTGGATCTTGGTTCTTATGAGATTAAAGTCTATGACAAGAAAAAAGATACAATCTGGAAGGAGAAAAATGTCATTGCGATCAGAGACCAGCGGGAAATCTTCGCAGTAGGGGATACCGCTTATGAGATGTACCAGAAAGCGCCGGCTAATATCGAGGTTATTTTTCCGATGCAGGGAGGCGTAATCTCCAGATTCAACAACATGCAGTTCCTTCTTCAAAATCTGTTGAAGGAAGGTCGGCAGTTTGTGCGAGGCGCTGAATACGTGATCGCAGTTCCTACGGATGTGACTGAGGTGGAGAAGAAAGCATTCTTTGATCTGGTGATCCACTCTACAGCAAGAGCAAAAGAGGTAAATATTGTAGAACGTTCCATCGCGGATGCCATCGGACTTGGTTTTGATGTGACAGAAACAAAAGGAATGGTAATCGTGAACTTTGGCGGAGAGACAACGGAACTCTCTGTAATTGCAGGCGGTGGTCTTGTTCTAAACCGGCTTCTTAAAACCGGAGGGACACTCTATGATGAATCAATCGTTACTTTAGTCCGTCACAGCCATGACTTTTTGATCGGGAGACAGACGGCAGAAGTATTGCGCAAAAGATTTGGAGTATTTACCGGAGAAACCGATGCTTCTTTGAATGTAGCCGGAAGAGATCTGATCACAGGCGTACCGATGCAGAAAAACATCTCTTATACTCTGGTGCGCGCGGCTCTTCGTGATCCGCTGCTGGAATGTGTCCGTGCGATTCATTCTATGATTGACCGGACACCGCCGGAAGTAAGAAACGCGATTCATAAGAATGGTATTTTCTTAACCGGTGGAATGGCTGCTATGCCGGGACTGGATACCTATATCAAAAAAGCAACAGGGCTTCCTGTCGCTGTGGCAAAAGACCCGGATGTCTGTGCTGTTCATGGACTTGAAAAGATCATCAATTCCAAGGAATTGAGAAAACTTGCATTTTCAATGTTAGATGATAATTATAGGTGGATGAGATAATATGAAAATTAGAAATCAATCTTCGCTTCCAAGTAAATACTGGCTGTTGATCATTGCATTCTTCTGTGTTGTCCTGATGGGAATTGAGCATGCTACCGGAGGAAATGGTCCACTTACTTTTATTGCCAATTATACCATCGTTCCTATGCAGAAGGGAATCAGTTACATGGGAATGTGGATCAGTGATGTGTCCAGTAACTTTGAAACGATGGAAGATATGCAGAAGAAAAACGACGAACTTCAAAAAAAGGTAGATGACTTAACGATTGACAATACGAGACTGCGTCAAGACCAATATGAGTTGGAGCGTTTGCGGGAACTCTACAAACTGGACGAAAACTATTCCGATTACCAAAAGGTAGGGGCACACGTCATTTCCAATAACGGAACAAACTGGTTCAATGATTTTACTATTGATAAAGGCAGTAATGACGGAATCAAAGAAAACTGTAATGTTCTGGCAGGCAGTGGTCTGGCAGGTATTGTAACGGAAGTTGGACCGGATTATGCGAGAGTTCGTTCCATTATCGATGATTCCAGTAATGTAAGTGCGATGGTGTTGTCTACTTCAGACACTTGCATTGTCCGCGGAGATCTGAAGCTTGCCGCAGACGGAAGACTGAGATTTGAAAAACTTGCCAATAACGGAAATGAAATTGAAGTGGGAGAGCAGATTGTGACTGCGCATGTCAGTGATCGATTTGTGCAGGGACTTTTCATCGGATATATCAGTGAATTGGAATTGGATTCGAATAAACTTACTTATTCCGGTTACATTACACCGGCAGTTGATTTTAGTAAGCTGCAGGAAGTTCTTGTCATTACATCAACGAAGGATGACTTGACTGCCCAGTCAGCAGCTAAGAAAGAGGAGTAGTTCTTATGAAACGAAAAGTGATCACATTTTTCATCATATTAATCTGTTTTCTTTTGGAAAGCACTGTTTTTCATAAGTTGAGATTCGCTTCAATCTGCCCGAACCTGATGATCATTACAACTGCATCTTTTGGGTTTATGCGCGGCAAGAAAAGCGGTATGACCGTAGGCCTTATTTCCGGTCTGTTCGTAGATTTATTCTGGGGCGGAAGTCTTGGCTTCTATATGCTGGTCTATATGGTGATCGGTTATGTGAACGGAATGTTTAAACGTCTGTTCTATGATGAGGATATCAAACTTCCCATCGCATTGATCGCTGCCAGTGAACTGGCTTACGGTGTAATTACTTATGTGGGTGTCTATATGTTAAATGGAGATTTTCATTTTGGAACCTATCTTCTTCATATCATCATCCCGGAACTTGTATACACGATTCTGGCGACCTTGATTCTGTATCAGATCATTCTGCAGATCAATCGGAAGCTGGAAGCAGAAGAACAAAGGAGTGCAAGCAGATTTGTCTAGTTTATGGGAACGTATCAAATCGGGGATTGCGGAAGTGCTAAAGTCCAGATTGTTTGTGGCTGTTATCGTATTTTGCATTATGTCCGCAGTACTGATACAACGTATATTTTATCTTCAGATCGTCAAAGGTCAGGAATATGTAGAGAACTATAAATTGCAGATTCAAAAGACCAAGGATGTGGAGGGCACAAGAGGAAATATATACGATCGAAACGGAAAGCTTCTGGCTTATAACGAATTGGCGTATTCTGTGACCATTGAAGATAATGGCGATTATGATTCAAAAGAGCAAAAAAATAAAGAGTTAAATAAAGTAATCCGTACAGTGATCGATATGGTGGAATCAAATGGCGACACGGTGATCAATGATTTTGGAATTATTCTGAATAAAGATAATCAATACATGTTCACTGCGGAATCTGATACACAGAGACTTCGTTTTATTGCCGATGTGTATGGAAAGGCAACCATTGACAAATTGAAGGAGGAGCAGAAAAATCAGACGCCGGATGAGATTATCAAGTATCTCTGTACAGACAAGCAATATGGTTATGGCATTAATCAGAAAAAATACAGCAAAGAAGAAGTTCTGAAGCTTATCAATATCCGTTATGCAATGTCACTGAACAGTTTCCAAAAATACATTGCTACAACGATCGCAGAAGATGTCTGCGATGAAACAGTGGCAGACGTTATGGAGAATCTGGATACGCTCCAAGGTGTCAACGTAGAGGAAGAAGCTCTCAGACGTTATGCGGATAGCGAATGTTTTGCCAATATTATCGGATATACCGGCCAGATCTCCGTGGAAGAATACGATGCGCTCAGTAAGGAAGACCAGAAAATCTACGACAAGAATGATACCATTGGTAAATCCGGGATTGAGCAGACAATGGACTCTTACCTTAAAGGGGAAAAAGGAGAAGTAAAACTGTATGTCAACAATGTAGGTAAAGTCATTGAGACCGTACAGGGGAAAAAGGCAAAAGCCGGAAATGATCTTTACCTTACTATTGATGCGGATCTTCAAGTGGCGGCTTATCATATCTTAGAGCAGGAGCTTGCCGGAATTCTGTTGTCTAAAATTCAGAATACACTGGACTATGACCGGACAAAGGCAGAGGATGCAAGTGATGTGATCATTCCGATAGGAGATGTGTATAATGCATTTCTCTCAAACGATATTTTAGATATGACACATTTTTCAGAAGAAGATGCCAAGGACACTGAGAAATCCGTATGGAATACATTTTCAGCCCGAAAAAAAGAGGTGTTGGCAAACCTGACATCGATTCTTGCTGATCCGTCTGCGAAGGTCTATAAAGATTGTTCCAAAGAAGTAAAAGCATATCTGTCTTTTATCGTCAATGATATGCTGAAAAGTAATACACAAGTATTGTCTTCCGATGCCATTGATACAAATGACGAAACTTATAAGGCATGGCACAATGATGAATCAATCAATATTTATACTTATTTGAATTATGCAATCTCCAAAAACTGGATTGACAGCTCAAAGCTTGCGGAATACATGCCGGAAAGCGGAAAATATTCGGATTCTTCTGAAGTATATGAAGCACTGACTGCTTATATTACAGATTATATCAGTGACAGCAGCAGCTTTGATAAACTGATTTATAAATATATGATCAAAGCGGGCTCCATCACAGGACATCAAATCTGTCTTATGCTCTATGAGCAGGGAGTTCTTGATACAGAAGATGAGGAATATAACAGTCTGGCTGCCGGAAGTATGGGCGCTTATGACTTTATCCGCAATAAAATTGAGAATCTCGAAATTACACCGGGACAGTTGGGACTTGAGCCAAGTACAGGATCTCTTGTCATGACAGATCCGAATAACGGAGATGTGCTTGCCTGTGTGTCCTATCCGGGATACGATAACAATCGTCTTGCCAATACAATGGATTCCGAATATTACAATAAATTGCTTACAGACAGTGCAAGACCGCTTTATAATAATGCAACCCAGGAAAAGACGGCTCCGGGTTCTACCTACAAGCCGCTGGTTGCGATTGCAGGTCTTACAGAAGGTGTGATCAACACTGAGTCAACCCTTCCATGTTCCGGCGTCTACAAGAAGGTAGAGCCGAATCCGAAGTGCTGGGCTTATCCAAATTCACACGGCAGTCTGACTGTTGCGCAGGCGATTGAACATTCCTGTAACAACTTCTTCTATGAAGTGGGATACCGGATGAGTCTTAAGGATCAGGGAATTGCAAATATCGGTTCTGACACAGCAGATGGGGACAAGACAGCACAATATTATTCCAGTGATCTTGGAACCGATACTTTGAAGAAGTATGCGATTCAGTTCGGTTTGTCTGATACTTCCGGAATTGAAATCCCGGAGGCAGAGCCACAGATTTCAGACGAATCATCCGTACCTTCTTCAATCGGACAAGGTACCAATAACTACACTACCAGTCAGCTTGCAAGATATATTACAACTGTTGCCAATAAAGGAACTGTATATGACCTGACACTTCTTGATAAAGTAACTACCTCGAATGGTAAGACTGTAAAAGAATATGAAGCTGAAGTCAAAAACACATTAGACGACATCCCTTCTTCTACGTGGAATGCAGTACACACGGGAATGCGAAATGTTGTTAAGGTAGAACACAATGCTGATATTTTTTCGGAACTGAACCGAAGCGGACTTGAATTGTCCGGAAAGACCGGTACCGCACAGCAAAGTAAAACACATCCTGACCACGGTTTATTTGTTGGTTTCGCGCCAAGCGCAAATCCGGAAGTGGCGTTTGCGATCCGTATTGCAAATGGATACAGCTCTTCACGCGCTGCTGAAGTCGGAAGGGATGTTATAAAATACTATTACGGCAAAGCGTCGGCAGAAGAAATCATTACCGGAAAGGCTGCTCAGATCGGAAGCACATCCGGCGGTGACTAAAGATAAACAAAGGATAATCCTATACAAAGCACAAGAGACAATACAAAATGAGTTATAGGAGGACATTATTCATGGGTGAGGTTATTGTAATTACATCAGGAAAGGGCGGTGTAGGTAAAACAACTACAACCGCCAACATAGGAGCCGGTCTGTCACAGCTTGGAAATAAAGTTGTTGTGATCGACACGGATCTGGGACTTAGAAATCTGGATGTGGTAATGGGATTGGAGAATCTGATCGTCTATAATCTGGTAGATGTTATCGAAGGAAGCTGTCGCTTAAAGCAGGCATTGATCCGTGATAAGAGATATGAAAATCTCTATCTTCTTCCATCTGCACAGACAAAAGATAAGTCAGCTATATCACCGGGGCAGATGAAAAAACTCACATCGGAGCTAAAGGAAGAATTTGATTACATATTGCTTGACTGTCCGGCAGGAATTGAACAGGGATTCCAAAATGCAGTTGCCGGAGCGGATCGGGCGATTGTTGTGACAACTCCGGAAGTCTCGGCTATAAGAGATGCCGACCGTATTATCGGTCTGTTAGAAAAAAGCGGCTTAAAAAACAATGACTTGCTGATCAATCGTATTCGCATGGATATGGTGAAGAGAGGAGATATGATGTCTGTCGATGATGTGACAGAAATTCTGGCAATCCCTCTTCTCGGTGCGATTCCGGATGATGAACAGGTTGTCATAGGTACAAATCAGGGGGAACCGGTTATCGGTCTTCACTCCCGGGCAGGAAAAGCCTATACAAATATTTGCAGACGTATTATGGGAGAAACTGTTCCATTTCTTAATCTGGAAGCAGAAAACAGTATTTTTTCAAAGCTCTCCGGGCTTTTCAGAAAAGAATAGGAGGGACTTGAAATGTTAAAACAATCTTCTGTTTCTGTCGCGAAAAACCGTTTAAAAGCGTTGGTTACAAGTGACAGAGTTCAATGTCTCCCGGATTCTTATGAAAGTATCTGCAGGGAATTATACGAAACGATTTCAAAATATATCGAAATTACAGAAGATGAATTTCAAGTAGAAATAGAGAGAACACATATATATATCAATTTTTTAGGAGAAGAAATTTGAGACTATCAAGATTTAGATTTACGAAACGATATCGGTTAAAAGATTACAACTGTATATTAGTTGCACTGGTAACAGCGCTATCGATCCTCGGTATTTTTGTAGTGGGAAGTGCAAAAGAAATATACCAGACAAAGCAAATATTTGGTGTTGTAGCCGGGCTTATCATTATGGTCATTGTATCGTTGATTGATTATGTCTGGGTTTTAGATTTCTATTGGCTGATTTACGGATTTGCAGTTCTCATCCTTGGGCTTGTTCTGGTGATCGGAACAGAAGTCAATGGTGCTACCAGATGGATCAATCTTGGATTTACAACCTTTCAACCGTCAGAGCTTGCGAAGATTTTGTTGATTCTATTTTTTGCGCGTTTTCTGATGAAGCATGAGGATGATCTGAATGACAAGGCGACTTTGTTTAAATATGCTGTTTTGTGCGGAATACCGTTGGTGCTTATTATCGCAGAACCGAATCTGTCCACAACAATCTGTACAGCGCTTGTTCTGTGTATCTTGATCTATATTGCAGGATTAAGCTACCGGTTTATCTTAACGGTTCTTTTGATCTTAATCCCTACAGCTGTTATCTTTTTAAGTATTGCAGTACAGCCGAATCAACCGTTTTTGAAAGATTATCAGCAGAAACGTATTCTATCTTTTCTTGAACCTGAAAAATATGCGGATGACGGAGCTTATCAGCAGAACAACTCTGTCATGGCGATCGGTTCCGGACAGCTTACCGGCAAAGGGCTTAACAACAACACAACAACTTCTGTGAAAAACGGAAACTTCATTTTAGAGCCGCAGACAGACTTTATCTTTGCGATTATCGGTGAAGAACTTGGTTTTGTGGGAAGTTGTATAGTTATTGCGTTGTTGCTGTTAATTGTGATACAATGTATTTTGACAGGGGCACGAGCCCAGAACCTCGCAGGAAAGATTATTTGCTGCGGGGTAGGAGGGTTAATTGCAGTTCAGAGCTTTATTAATATTGGAGTTGCCACAGGACTGATTCCCAATACGGGTGTGCCGCTTCCGTTTGTCAGTTATGGACTGACCTCACTGGTCAGCTTATATATCGGTATCGGATTCGTATTGAATGTTGGATTACAACCGAAAAAATATCAATAAGGAGTGATTTACAATGAATATAGGGTTAATAGCGCACGATTCAAAGAAGGCGCTGATGCAGAATTTCTGTATCGCGTACCGTGGAATCCTGAGTAAGCATAATCTGTTTGCTACCGGCACAACAGGAAGGCTGATCGAAGAAGTCACGAATTTGAATATCCATAAATATCTTGCAGGGCGTCTTGGCGGTCAGCAGCAGCTTGGTGCACAGATCGCTCAGAATGATATGGATGCGCTGATCTTTCTTCGCGAACCACATGCTCCAAAGCCGACAGAGCCGGACGTCAATGATGTGATTCGCTTGTGTGACATCTATAATATTCCAATCGCAACCAACCTTGCTACTGCAGAGCTTATTATTTTATCAATAGACAGAGGAGATCTTGATTGGCGTGAGATGTACAAATAATTCCAGAAAAAAAAGGATGCAGGCAAGACGCAGAAGAAAGCGTATCCTCAGATCAATGATTTTATGTCTGCTAGTGTTATGTGTTATCGCATCATTTTTGATCATTAAAAATCTCTTTGCGAAAGAGACGCTTGTAGCAGAATATGAACAGCAGCAATACAATCAGGCAGTTTATAAGGGCTCTCTTTTTTCTTCGGATTTGTGTGTGGTAAGCGAAGACGAGAACTTAGAAGACGGAACAATGTCAAAAGACGGAGATTCAGAAATTCCCGACAGTACGACACTCACATCTGCAGCGCTTCTTGATGTAGATGGGGAGTCCGTAGATTACAGTTATAACGTATATGAAAAGCTCTATCCTGCAAGTGTGACGAAGATTATGACTGCTTTAGTTGCACTTGAAAACGGCAATCTCTCGGATGTCGTCACTGTGAATGTGGACGAGTCTGATTTTGCTGCGGACGAGCAGACATGCGGGTTAAAAAGAGGAGATCAGCTTACGCTCGAAGCACTTTTAAACGGACTTCTGCTTCATTCCGGCAATGATAATGCGAATGCAATTGCAGAATATATCGGCGGAAGTGTTGAAGAATTTGCCAAAATGATGAATAAGAAGGCTGCCGAACTTATGGCAACAGGTACTCATTTTGTAAATCCAAGCGGACTTCACGATGACGATCATTATACAACTGCTTATGATATTTATCTTATTTTCAATGAGTGTGTCAAAAATGAAGATTTTGTAGATATCATAGATAAGAAAGATTATAAAGCAGAGATTACAGGCGCTGATGGAACGAAACGGGAAGTTACATGGGAAGCAAGCAATTACTATGCACAGGGAACCGTTGAACTTCCGGAACACGCGAAAATAATCGGCGGAAAAACAGGTACTACGAAGAAAGCAGGAAACTGTCTTGTTCTTTTAAATGAGAGTCAGGATGGGAAACCTTATATCTCCATTGTAATGGGGGCGAAGTCCAAGGATCTTCTATATCAGGATATGACAACTCTGATCCAGGGAATCGCATCGACTGAGAATCAGGCGGAATCTTAAATTAAAATTCGCTCATATGTAAAGGGGCATCTTCGCTATGAGGATACCCCTATTCTTATGGTTACATATCCGATGTAGAACGGATTCTCCCGTATAAACTGATCAGATAAAGTCCGCATAATCCTACTAAGGTGTAGATGATGCGAGACATCCATGAGAGATTTCCAAATAAAAGAGCAACCAGATCAAATCGGAAAATACCGACCAACAGCCAGTTTATTGCACCGATGATCACAATTGTCAATGCTGTATTATCGAACCATTTCATATAAACATTGCCTCCTTTTTATGCTGGTCATAGTATCTCTCACATCTGTCCTTTTTATGCAGAAATTATAGAAATAGATGAAAGGAATTCCATGTATAACAGTTATTCACAATATTTGCAGAAACAATATGGCGAAAAAGTATATAAACTTCCGGTTAATCTCCCGGTTACCTGTCCAAACCGCCAAAATGGAAATCGTGGATGTGCTTTTTGTGCAGGCTGCGGAACCGGTTTTGAGGCAATGGAGCAAACAGTTCCTGTAGCAACACAGCTTTTAGAAACGAAAGCGCATATTGAGAGAAAATATCATGCTCATAAATTCATTGCATATTTTCAAAATTATACAAATACATTTCTGCCTGTGGAGCAGTTCCTACGTTTTCTCAGGGAAGCTGCCAACGTACCGGATATTGTAGAAATTGCAGTGTCTACAAGACCGGACTGTATTCGTGAAGACTATCTTGAAGCACTCTTAAGCGTCAAGAAGGAGTATCATGTCAACATCTCCATCGAGCTTGGACTTCAGACCGTTAATTATCATACACTCCGGGAAATCGGAAGAGGGCATACACTGGCAGAATTTTTGGATGCCATTTTGCAGATTAAAAAATATGGCTTTCAGATTTGTGCCCATGTGATACTGAATCTCCCCAATGACCATCTTGAAGATTGCATAGAAACCGCCAAGTGTCTCTCTGCACTTCGCATAGATGCGGTTAAGATCCATTCTCTCTATATTGCCAAAAACACAAGGTTGTGTGAGGATTATGAAAATGGTACAATAACAATATGTTCAAAAGAAGAATATTATGAACGGCTCATTTCATTTCTGGAGTATTTAAATCCGAATATTGTCGTCGAGCGGTTATTCAGCCGTGTTCCTGAAAAGGACTCCGTATTTTGTAACTGGGGGACCAGTTGGTGGAAGTTGAAGGAAGAGGCAGAAACACTTATGAAAGAGCGCGGCGCATATCAGGGAAGGCGTTTTAACTATTTAAATGGCGCCGCATTGAAATTATTATAGGGGGCTTATATTTTGGCTGCTAAAAAAACAACAAATATTACTGTTTATCGGAAAAAAAATCATGTGAATATAGGAATTATTGTATTTGGTGCAATCTTTGTATATTTGATCGTGCTCGTGCTTTTATATTTGACAGACAGACATGTTTCCGCTTATGAGGTTCGTGAAGGCTCTATCTTAAAAGATACCGCCTATACAGGCCTTGTTGTACGCAGTGAGACGATCGTCAACGCGGAAGAAAGCGGATATGTGAATTACTTTGCCACAGAAGGAAGCAAGGTCGGTGCAAAGACGAATGTATATACGGTTTCTCCGGAGAAGCTTAACTTTAAGACAAACGGAGAGGAAGAGTCACAGGATTTGACATCAGAGGAGAAAGAAGCTCTGTTAGTTAAAGTACAGTCCTTCGGCGAAAATTTTAAAGATGAGGAATTCCATGATATTTATACATTAAAAGACCATTTATCTTCTGTGCTGGAAAGCAAATCTAATCAGAGCCGGCAGGCACAATTGACCGATATGCTTGAGACGGAAGGTGATCGTCTGAAAGTACATAAGAGTGCTAAAGACGGAATTGTCATATACTCGGCAGATGGTTATGAGCAGATTGCGCTCAGCGACATCACGGAAGATATGATCACAAAACAAAATTATGAACAGAAAAAATATAAAGATAACCGTAAAGTGAATGCTGGCGATCCTGTCTATAAACTGATCACGGATGATATCTGGAATGTCGTGATTTTATTAAATGACAAAACAGCAAAAGAAATGGCAGATATTGAGCGCGTTCGTGTTCGTTTTTCCAAAGATAATGAGACAGCAGTAGCTTCTTTTCAGATTTATAATACTAAAGATGCTAATCTCGGGTTTCTAACCTTTGATACGGGAATGATCCGCTATGCTCAGGAACGATATCTTGATCTTGAGCTGATTCTTGAAGACGAATCAGGACTTAAAATTCCAAAATCGTCTGTTACATCCAAAGAATTTTATATCGTACCGGAAGATTATCTCACCCAGGGCGGAAACAGCAAATCCTCGGGGGTTCTTGTGGATGAAGGAAAGGATCAGGCGGTATTCCACACAGCAGAAGTCTATTATCGTGACAACGAAACCAGTATGGTCTATCTGGACCCGGCTGTTTTTGAGGATATAAAATCTCCGATATTGATCAAGCCTGATTCCAGTGATACATATACTTTGAAGAAAAAGAAAAAACTGAAGGGCGTATACAATATCAATAAAGGATACGCAGTATTCAAACAGATCAAAATCCTTTGTGAAAGCGAAGAGTACTATGTCGTAGAAGAAGGAAATGATTACGGACTTGCCAATTATGACCATATAGCCCTCGACAGTGACTCTGTAAAAGAAAATGACGTTGTATTTCAATAGAAAATAAAAGGAGTGATTCTATCATGTTAAAGGAAAATCTGGCAGATGTAGAAGCGAAGATTGTGAAGGCATGCGAAAACAGCGGTCGCCAAAGAGACGATGTAACGCTTATCGCAGTCAGCAAAACAAAACCGGTGGAAACCTTAAAAGATGCTTACGACCTTGGCGTTCGCGTGTTTGGTGAAAATAAAGTTCAGGAGCTTACCGATAAGTATGAAGCTCTTCCGAAAGATATTCAGTGGCATATGATCGGACATCTTCAGCGTAATAAGGTAAAATATATTATCGATAAGGTTGCGCTCATACATTCTGTAGATTCTATAAGACTTGCAGAGACGATTGAAAAGGAAGCTGCAAAGCATAACATAACTGCTAATATTCTGATTGAAGTAAACGTAGCAAAAGAAGAAAGCAAGTTCGGTCTTATGCCGGAAGAATTAGATGAATTTATAGATAAAATTAAGGATTTTAAGCATATTCAAGTCAAAGGACTCATGACAATTGCTCCTTTTGTAGAAAATCCAGAGACAAATAGGGAGATTTTCCGTTCATTACGCAAATTATCTGTTGACATTAACAACAAAAACGTTGATAATGTTAATGTGAGTATACTTTCTATGGGTATGACAAATGATTATACAGTCGCTGTAGAAGAAGGAGCAACAATGGTCCGCGTTGGAACAGGGATTTTTGGCGCGCGTAATTATGCTCAAGTATAAACGTAAGATAGGAGATATTTTGACATGGGAGTATTAGATAAGTTTTTAGACATCATGAAATTAAGCGATGATGACGATTATGATGATGACGATTTCTTCGATGATGATTATGATGAAGATTACGATGAAAAACCGGCGAAAAAGAGTTTCTTCGGTCGTAATAAAAAGGATCATGATTTTGATGAAGATGAAGAATATGATGATTACGATGAGCTTCCGGCAAAAACATCCAGAAGTTCTCGTTCCAGCAATAAAGTAACGCCAATGCGTCAACCTGCAAGAAGAAGCAATGTGAGTATGGAAGTATGTGTGATCAAACCGAATTCTGTGGAAGATGCACGTGAAATCACAGAGACATTGTTGAGCGGAAGAACAGTCATTCTCAATTTAGAAGGACTGGATTTGGAAGTTGCTCAGCGCATCATTGATTTTACATCCGGAGCCACATTTGCAATCAGCGGCAACCTGCAGAAGATTTCAAATTATATCTTCTTAGTTACACCGACAAACGTTGATATTTCCGGAGATCTTCAGGATCTTCTGAATACATCTTTTGACGCTTCCTCTATGCGTTCCAGATTCTAGGAAGCTGTTAGAAACAGGAAGTTGTTAGGAATAATATGAATAAAGAAGAACTTATGCTTAGAAAACGTCTGATTGAATTATCCAATCAGGCGTATTCACGTGATATCGTAACTTTTTCGGATTTTCTAAATCTAAATGAACTACATATTCTTCATACTACGCCTAAGGATATGCTCCTTACGAGATATGAGACCTATGGCGGGTATGATATGTCCGAGCGTCAGATGGCTGCATTTCTACCTGATGCTCTTTATTATGAGTATGAATATCCTCTGAAAGCCGTAGAGATCACTCCTCTTCATCAAAAATTCGCCGAAGACTTAAGCCATCGTGATTATCTGGGTGCTCTAATGAATCTGGGAATCGATCGTGCCAGATTGGGTGATATTGTCGTAGATGAGAGAACAGCGGTTGTATTTGCAAAAGAAGAAATTACAGAATACATTGCAGAACATCTTTTTCGTATTCGACATACAGAAGTAAGAACCGTCGTAAAAGATACTTCTGATATCAATTATAATCCAAAATATGTGGAGATTAAGGGAACTGTTCCGTCTATTCGTCTGGACACTGTACTTTCCACCGCTTATCCCCTTTCAAGAAGCAAAGTCACTCCATACATTGAAAATGGAAAAGTATTTGTAAATGGGAAGCTGATTACAAACAATGGATATCAATTAAAGCCGGGAGATATCATATCGATTCGCGGAATGGGGCGTATCAAATACGAAGAAACGCTCTCTGAAACGAAAAAAGGACGCTATATGATCTTGGTAAAAAAATATATTTAAAAGAGGCGCTCTGCCGAAAAAAGGATGAATTATGAAACAACAAAGAAAACGGACAACATACTATCTGGCTGCGCTAATAATCGCGCTAGCCGGTATTTTCTTAGATCAGATCACTAAATATCTTGCTGTAGTGCACTTAAAAGGAAAAGAAGCGTACGTATTATGGGATCAGGTCTTTCAATTAGAATATCTTGAGAACAGAGGAGCAGCATTTGGGATGCTTCAGAATCAACAGATCTTTTTCTTTTTCAGCGTTATTTTGATCAGTGCAGTTGTCGTGTGGTTTTATCTTCGCGTACCGATGGAAAAGAAATTTCTACCGTTAAGATTGTGCGCCGTTTTTATTATGGCAGGTGCATACGGTAATTTTATTGACAGACTGCGGCTTGGATATGTGATCGACTTTTTTTATTTTAAGCTGATCGATTTTCCGGTATTTAATGTAGCAGATATTTATGTGACTGTATCTACCATTGTATTTTGTCTGTTATTGTTTTTTTATTATAAGGAGGAAGACCTTGAACGAATCGTTCGTAGTAGAAAATGAAGAAGGGATGCGGTTGGACCGCTACCTGGCGGAAGAGTATGAAGAGCTCTCTCGTTCTAGGATTCAAAAATTAGTAAAAGACGGACTGATTAAAGTCAACTCAAAGCCTGTAAAAGCCAGTTACAGGCTTCTTTTAGGTGACAGGGTAGAAATTACCGTCCCGGAGGCAAAAGAGCCTGATATCGTGCCTGAGGACATTCCTCTTGATATTCTGTATGAGGATCAGGATGTGATTGTCGTAAATAAACCGAAGCAGATGGTTGTTCATCCGGCTCCCGGGCATTATAGCGGTACGCTGGTAAATGCACTGATGTATCATTGCAAAGACCAGTTATCCGGAATCAATGGTAATCTAAGACCCGGGATTGTGCACCGCATCGATATGGATACAACAGGTTCTCTTGTTGTGTGTAAAAATGATCTGGCACATCAGGCATTGTCAGAGCAATTAAAAGAACATTCTATGCACAGAGAATATGAAGCGATTGTTCATGGAAATATTAAAGAAGAAGAGGGTGTGGTTAATGCTCCTATTGGGCGTCATCCTACAGATCGAAAGAAGATGAGTGTTCACGCAAAAAACTCTCGAAACGCTGTGACACACTATCAAGTATTGGAACGATTTGGTGATTTTACTTATATCCGATGCAGATTGGAAACAGGACGTACTCATCAGATCCGCGTACATATGTCCAGCATCGGTCATCCGCTTCTTGGCGATCAAGTATACGGTCCAAAGAAATGTCCATTTCCAAAACTTCAGGGACAGACTCTGCATGCGAAAATATTAGGATTTATCCATCCGAGAACAAAAAAATACTTAGAGACAGAAGCACCTTTACCGGAATATTTTCAAGCACTTCTCGTACAATTACGAAAATGATTTTTAAGTGAAATATTCTAAAAATTATATACTTTTTGCTTGAATTGTTGTATAATACCTCATATATATAAATGAGGAGCGTGATAAGTATGGCAAAAACAAACACCATTATTACAATAGGACGTCAATTTGGAAGTGCCGGACGCGAGATTGGCCGTGTGGTTGCCAAACATCTGGATATTAAATTATATGATAAAGAAATGTTAAATCGTGCAGCACAGGAAAGTGGTCTTTGTAAAGAATTATTTGAAACACATGATGAAAAACCGACTAACAGTTTTCTTTATTCTCTCGTGATGGATACGTATTCACTTGGCTATTCTTCCGGAAGTTATACGGATATGCCAATTAATCACAAAGTCTTTCTTGCACAATTTGATGCGATTAAGAAAATTGCGGATGAGGGTCCTTGTATTTTAGTTGGACGTTGTGCTGATTATGCTCTGGAAGAATACGACAATGTGTTGAGCATATTTATCCATGCAGATTTAGATGCACGCGTTCGAAGAATTGCAAGAATTTACGATCTAACAGATGCGAAGGCAAAAGAATTAATTGTAAAAACCGATAAAAAACGCTCCAGCTATTACAACTATTACAGTAATAAGCGTTGGGGTGACGTCAATAGTTACGATATGTGCCTGAACAGTTCTATGCTCGGAATTGAAGGAACTGCAGAAGCGATTGAGAAGTTAGTAGAATTGAAAGAACGAGATTGTGATAAAAAATTATAACATATGATCAATGAAGGAAGTGCGCTTAATCATTAGCGATTTTGCGGCACTTCCTTCACTATTTTTAATGAAAGGCAGGCTTAACGCACATGAGGAATCCGTTTCGGCCATCCTTTTATATTACCATTTAAAATTGCTGTAAACATGCGCTGTTTTGCTCCGGAATGTTCGTGATTTAATTCTTTTACAAGTTCTTTTGCATACTGACGTTTTGTGTAACCGTCAATAGGACAGCGGCTTGTTACAACCGGAAGATCATATTTATTCTTAAATCCAATTACATCGGCCTCATCAACGAACATCATTGGGCGGATTACAGTAAGATCCATGCGATCCAGATACGTCTTCGGTGAAAAAGAATAGAATCTGCCTTCAAAGATGAGAGAGAGGAGCATTGTTTCAATAATATCGTCTTTATGGTGGGCATAAGCAACTTTATTGCAGCCCATTTCTTTTACTGCCTGATTAAGTGCTCCTTTACGCATTTTTGCACAAAGAGAACATGGATTAGGCTCTTTTCGTTCTTCAAAAAGAATGTGTGCAATGTCTGTTTTTACGATTTGATATGGAACACCTAAGTCTTCGCATAATTTTACAATCGGCGTAAAATCACATTCACTATATCCAAGATCTACAGTAATTGCACTTAATTCAAATTTTTTCGGATAGAAACGTTTCAATCCGTGCAGTGCATACAGAAGTGTAAGGCTGTCTTTGCCACCGGAAATACCGACTGCGATATGATCGCCTTCTTCAATCATCTGATATTCATCTATTGCTTTTCTTGTCTGACTTAATAATTGTTGTAACTTCATAATTTATATTATCTTTTTTCCTTTCATTTTTCGCATTTTCAACACAATATCATATAAATACGGTAATGTAAATAAAAACTTACTTTTCAAAACGCCACCCGATCTAGCTTTCCCTTAATTTTACAGCGCCTGCCGCTTGTCGGCGTCTATTTTCATCAATTGCCGCATAATGTTTCTTTGTTGTATTTACATCTTTATGTCCGAGAACATCTGCCACAAGATAAATATCCCCGGTTTCTTTATATAGAGATGTTCCGTAAGTACTGCGAAGCTTATGAGGCGTAATTTTCTTATTCGGTGTTACCTGACGGGCATATTTTTTCACCATATTCTCTACAGCCTGAACGCCCATACGTTTTTTCTGTGTTGATAAAAATAATGCGTTTTCATGGCCGGAGAGGGGTGTTATTGCTTTGCGATCACCCTTTATATATGTTTCAAGAGCAGAAGAAACTTCATCACCAAAATAGACAACCATCTGATTTCCGCCTTTTCTCGTGACAGTGATACCTTGGTTCTTAAAGTCCACATCTGTAAGATCAAGTCCTACACATTCTGATACTCGAATTCCTGTACCAAGAAGAAGTGTAAGAATAGCAAGATCCCGATCCTTCGTTTTTTTGTAATAGGTCAACGCCTGTCCGGTCAATGTATTGCCGGCAGACTCCACATAATCAAGAAGAAGTGCAACCTCGTCTGTATCTAAACGAATAATGGCTTTTTCATGGAGTTTTGGCATATCCACGAGAAGTGTAGGGTTTTTTGAAATGATCTGGTGTTTAAAATAATAATTATAAAAGCTTCGTAGTGCGGACATTTTACGTGATAAGCCTTTCTCGTTATTTGTAATCAGTTCTTCATCACGCTTATATACCTTCAAATACTCCATATATTCCTCAATATCCACAGGCTCCAAAGCCTCCAGATCTGAGGGAGTAAATTGTTCGATGGAATAGTTTTTATATACAGGATTATTTTCCATTAAAAAATGAAAAAACACACGAATATCATAAGCATAATTAATTCTTGTTCTTGCAGATGACCTTGGCTCGATCGCACGAAAATAATCTTTTGCAAAAGGAGGCAACGTCTTTAAAACTTCTCGAAGCCTCAATGTATTGTCGATTTGTGTCTGTTCATGATAAGATTTTGTCTTCTTGGTATTCTGATGATCAGCCATACAAATTCTCCTTTATATCTTATATATCTAAATTTAATACATACAACCCCAAATCATATCTGATCAGGTTTCCATACAGATATATTAGCATATCCGTTTATTTCTGTCTATATCATTTGGAAAAATCGGTATTTGTCGTATAGATGTATCTTTATAACAAAAGCAACAGCTTCTTAAACTGTTGCTTTTGTGGTGAGTATAATATATATAAGAATAAGATTAAGATAGGGTTAATCCTTATATATCACTAATAATATATGCAAATGCTTGTAAGTTATTCATAATAAGGAATCATTAGGTATTGACCATCGTGAATGCTGTCATCTAAAAGACCATTCATATCTTTTACCTCATCAATATAATCCTGCACGCAGCCATAGTTGTCGTCCATATGTTTTTCTGCAAGATCCCACAATGTATCACCGGATACAATTTCAATACTTTTATAATATTTTTCCTTTTCCACTATATCCTTATCATGGGCAGATACCTGATTGCTTCCTGTAAAGTTACTTCCCATAGTAATTCCTAAACCTGCTGCAATTACAATCACAGAAAAAACAATTGCCAGTTTCTTTAAAAATACTTGTCTTCTTCTCTTACTTGCCTTGTATAATCTTTCTGTCCTCATAATCAAACTCCCCCTTAATGTGTCTAATTACACTCCATTTTCCTATTCTTTCCTATTCTTTCATTCGAATTAAAGTTCTTTCCGTTTTTACTTGTTCGAATATTTGTTCCGAACTTTTGTTCTGATTGAATTATATAAAACAAACAAGTGTTTGTCAATAGATTTACGAAAAATATTCGAACATATTTTCTAAACATTTGTTTGCTTTTTAAGAATGTATATGGTAAAATTATTTTATTAAATTTGATGACCGACAAGTTATTTAAGGAGGAACTACTATGGCACAGGGAAAAATCAGTGCAAAGCAGCAGGAAATTTTAGAATATATTAAATCACAGATTTTGGAGCGAGGCTTTCCGCCGGCTGTCCGTGATATTTGTGAAGCAGTTCATTTGAAGTCAACTTCTTCCGTGCACTCTCATCTTGAAACATTGGAGAAAAATGGTTACATCAGACGTGACCCAACGAAACCTCGTGCTATTGAGATTTTGGACGATTCTTTTAATTTCACAAGAAGAGAAATGGTTAATGTTCCAATTGTTGGTCGTGTAGCAGCCGGAGAACCACTGTTAGCAGAGCAGAATATTGAAGAGTACTTCCCTATTCCAATGGATTTTATGCCGAATAAGCAGACCTTCATGTTGAAAGTAAAAGGAGAAAGCATGATCAATGCAGGAATTCTGGATGGTGATTATGTGCTCGTTGAAGAACGAAAGACTGCCCATAACGGTGAAATGATCGTTGCACTTGTAGATGACGGCGCAACGGTAAAGACATTTTATAAAGAAGAAGGAATTATTCGTTTACAACCGGAAAACGATACAATGGACCCGATCATTGTGCCGGATTGTGTCATTTTAGGTAAGGTAATCGGTGTATTTAGATTTATGAAGTAAAGAAAGGTTACTCTAAAGATATAAATCATAACAAACAAAATGCAGGCAAGGAATTTTATTTCCACGCCTGCATAAATTGATTACCTGCATAAACCATATGACAAATTACATTTCAACTTCTCTTCCATCACTCCAGATGTGTTCCAAATTATAGAAGCTTCGATTTTCTTTATCGAAAATATGGACGATAATATCGCCATAATCCATCAGTACCCACGTTCCGCTATTCGTTCCTTCTTGCTGTTTAAGAGAATATCCAGCTTTGTGCATTTTCTCTTCTACGTTGTCAACCAGTGCGTCTACTTGACTGGAGCTTGTTCCGTTGGAGATGATAAAATAATCTGCGATAGGAGAAATCTCCGAAATATCGATTACTCTAATATCTTCTCCTTTTTTATCAGCAAGAGCTTCATAGGCGGTACGCGCCATATTTATAGCTTGTTCCATACTAATCTTCCTCCTGTTTTTTCAATGATTCTTTATAATAAAGATATGTTTTCTCTGTCATAATATCTATCGGCAAATGTTTTGTTTCAAGATAAACAAGAGAATCTTTTAAAATTCGATATAGACATTCATCAATATCTTGAAATACAAGTGAACGTACATCTGCCATGTTTGGAAGTTCTGCTCTTCCCGGTTCCAGATAATCTGCAATATAGATAATCTTCTCAAGAAGAGACATGTTTGGACGCCCGGTTGTGTGGCTTGCAATAGCTTGCAAAATATCCGGATCTTCAATTTTGTAAGTTTCTTCCGCAAGAAATGCTCCGAGTTTAGCGTGAAGAAGACTTGGATTTTTACGTTCTACAGCGGATATTTCCAGATGATTATCTTCGCACATGTGTATCTTCTCTTCTGTTGGTATACATTTAGCACAATCGTGAAGAAGACCTGCAATCATTGCTTTTTTCACATCTTCCCCATAACACATAGCAAGTGCAGCCGCAGTATACATAACTCCCTGTGTATGTTCATAGCGGCTTTCATCAAGTTCTAATTGTACCTTTTTTTGTATTTTACTTATTTTCTGATCCATACAATCGTTCCTTTTCAATATAAGCCTCTACTGCTTTTGGAATCCATCCGGTTACTGATTTACCGGACATAAGACGTTCCCTCAATTCACTGGAAGAAACGTGTATCATGGGAGCATTTAGCAATTCAATCTTGGCATTATATTTGTTTTTTAAATATTGAATCTGAATATTCATCTCTTCTGCTGTATCGATTTCTCCTCGGAATGCAGCAAGAAGAATACAATTTGGAAATAAAAGTTCCGGATGCACCCAGCTTTCAAGTGCGAATAAAGAATCTGCCCCAATGATAAAATAAAACTCATTCTCTGGATATTGTTTTACAAAATGTGCCATTGTTTCATAGGAACAACACACGCCTTTTTTGAGTATTTCATATTTTTCCAGACGAAATGCTTCTTTGTCTGCAATCGCCAATTCTACCATATGACTCCTGATAGTGGCGTCCATTTTAATAGAACTTTGATCTTTATGGGGAGGATTCCCGTTTGGCATAAACCAGATTTCATCCAGATCAAATTGTTCATAGGCACTTTGTCCCAGTGCCAGATGTCCATTATGGATAGGATCAAAGGTTCCTCCCATGATTCCAATTCTCATGATTTTATCTACTCCTCAAAATTTGCTGTTTTAATGATAGTTTATTTTGGAAGTTCTATTTTTTTATTCTTGTCTTTACCTTCTTTATATAAGACGATTTTTTTCCCGATTACTTGCACTACCTGCGAACGTGTACGTTCAGCAAGAAGAGAGGCAAGTTCTTTTGGATCGTCTGCACAATTTTTAAGCACACTGATCTTAATCAGTTCACGTGCTTCCAACGCTTCAGAAATAGCTCCTGTAAGCTCCGGAGTCATACTATTTTTACCAATCTGAAAGATTGGTTCCATAGTCATAGCAAGACTTTTCAAATATGCTCTTTGTTTTGTAGTCATAATTTTCTCCTTTTCATGCATTAACCTCCCAGAATCCGGATGCTTCGCATTATCTATTTGTAATAATCAAATTGAAGCCCATACATTTTAACAGTATCGCCTTCTTGGATTCCGGCAGCTTCAAGTTCATCTAAAATACCAGTATCTTTTAAGAACTTCTGGAAAAATGCAAATCCTTTTTCAGAGTCAAGGTTTGTATAACCAAGCATCTTTTCAATTTTGGGACCTTCTACTACATACATATCATCTTCTTTTTCTATTGTATATGGAAGATCCATATAAATAAGCTCTTCTTCCGGGAAATATTCCTGTTCAAATACAATTGGCTTATCGTCTAACTTTGATAATTCCTCAGACACATAATAGAGAAGCTCTTTAATTCCTGCTCCGGTAGCGCCGGAAATGGAAAATACTTTTATGCCCTTTGGTTCAAATTCTTTCTTCAGAAGATCTACCGGATTTTCGCTTTCTCCATCTTCATAAATAAGATCTGTCTTATTTGCCGCAATGACTTGTGGTCGTTTAGCAATTTCCGGATTATATGCTTCTAATTCTGCGTTGATTTTATAAATATCATCAACTGGATCGCGTCCTTCACTTCCAGCTGCATCTACCACATGAATCATCATTTTTGTACGCTCAATATGGCGCAAAAATTCATGTCCAAGTCCGATACCCTCAGAGGCACCTTCGATCAATCCCGGGATATCTGCAATCACAAATCCATTAGCACCATCTAAATCTACGACTCCAAGATTCGGATTTAAAGTTGTGAAATGGTAATTGGCAATCTTCGGCTGCGCATTTGTGACTCTTGAAAGCAGCGTAGATTTACCTACATTTGGGAATCCTACTAATCCAACATCTGCAATTACCTTTAATTCCAGACTTACCCATAATTCCTGAGCTGGCTGACCAGGCTGTGCATATTTTGGTATCTGCATAGTGGCAGTTGCAAAATGTTGATTGCCAAGGCCGCCTTTTCCGCCCTTTAATACAACCTGTCTACGATTATCTCCGGACATATCTGCAATTACTTTTCCTGATTCAAATTCTTTTATGACCGTTCCTTCTGGAACTTTTAATACGATATCATCTGCATCTTTTCCATGACACCGTCTTTTACCGCCTTGTTCACCATCTTTTGCCGCATATTTTTGTCTGTGACGGTAATCCTGAAGTGTATTGAGACCTTCATCTACTTCAAAAATGACATCTCCACCTCTTCCGCCATCTCCACCGTCCGGTCCACCGTTCGGTACATACAGCTCTCTTCGGAAGCTCACATGTCCGTCTCCGCCTTTTCCGGATCTGATAAATATCTTCGCTCTATCTGCAAACATAAGTCTACTCCTTTAAACTTGTCACTACACTATTGAACCTTACAGAATTATAATTTTTAAAAAAGAGCGCTGCCTTATAACTGAAATCAGCTACATCGCAACACTCTTTTTGATTCCTAATTATTGAGCAACCGGATAGATAGAAACCTGTTTCTTATCTCTTCCTTTTCTCTCAAATCTTACAACACCATCAACAAGTGCGAATAATGTGTCGTCACCACCGCGTCCTACGTTAACACCTGGGTGAATCTTTGTTCCGCGCTGTCTGTAAAGGATGTTTCCTGCTTTAACGAACTGTCCGTCAGCTCTCTTAGCACCAAGTCTCTTAGACTCAGAATCACGACCGTTCTTTGTAGAACCTACTCCTTTTTTATGAGCGAAATACTGAAGGTTTAATTTCATCATGGTTGTTTACACCTCCTCGAATGTTAAATCAATATATTGTGCATAGTTTTCATCATGTGCCATTTCAGAAAGTCCAAGAACCATTGTCTTCAGAAGAAGATCAGCCTCTTTCGATGGGCTGTTTTTCAATTCGTAATGAATGAATCCTTCTGCTTCCTCCGACACAAGAGACGCCTGATCATCCGAAAACGCCTCAATGGCATTTATAGTATTGATCACAAGAACAGATGCTGCTGCACAAACAATATCTGATCCGGCTTCTGCATACCCTGCATGTCCCTCTGTCTGAAATCCAACATATTCTTTTTTCTTATTCTTATAAATGGTTACATGAAACATGGATATTCTCCAAAAAATTAAGCGTTAATTTTTTCAATCTTAACTGCTGTGTACTGCTGTCTGTGACCATTTTTCTTGTGATATCCAGTTTTTCTCTTATACTTGTAAACGATAACTTTTTTCGCTTTACCGTTCTCAACTACAGAAGCTTCAACTGTTGCACCTTCAACTGTCGGATTACCAATCTTTAATCCATTGTCACTTACTGCAAGCACCTGGTCAAATGTAAAAGTCTCGCCAGCTTCTACACCAAGCTTTTCTACTTTAATGATATCGCCTTCGGCTACTTTGTACTGTTTACCACCTGTTGCTATAATTGCGTACATATGGCACCTCCTATTATCATTACTCGCCAATTACGGTGTCTGACCTTGAAATGGGTAGAACTTTAACCTCATTGTGCGGCATACTCATATATGATAGCATGAAGGTACTAAAAATACAAGTGCTTTTTATAATAATCTTAGAAACTTGTAAAATATTTTAAGCTTGCAAATAAAAATTTGTATCATTAATGGTTAAAAGATGCACTACCTGATTGGTAGTATTTACCCACTTGTGCGGAATGGTGGATAAGTAGTGTGCAGAATCTCCTTCTGTTAACACATATTTGATTCCTGCTACCCATAATTCCATTGTTCCTTGTAGTACATATACCAATTCCTCACCTTCATGAGGGGATGACTGTATATTTCTGCCGCAGTCTGACCGTGGAAGCAAATCCACATATCTCGGAAGGAAGTCACCGCAGTCTTCAATATTACTGAGATTATAGTGGATATAACTATCGCCTTTCAAATCCACCTGTCGTTCATAACTTCGTATAACTTCAGCACCAGAACTCTTAGGTGTACCAATAAAATACTGAATCGTCACACCAAGAGCTTCACATACTTTCTGAAGATTATCTACATTAATAGGAACTAAGCCTCTTTCAAATTTTGAAAGATATGTAGCAGAAAGTTCTGCTCGATTACTTACCTCATTTAGAGAAATTCCTTTATCTTGACGAAGTTCTTTTACTTTTTCACCAATTCCTATATTCATAGTCGCTCCTCTCTTTCGTCCAATCCCCTATATTTCACTCCGTTTTTTCGCAAAAAAAGTACGAGTTATAAAAGGCGACTCATTCCAATAACTAAAGCCTCTTTTCGCATTAAAATGGGCGGAATCCCCAGGATAGAGATGCGCTACTCCATTTTCCGTTTGAAGTATTAAAATACCCTCTATCACATAAAAAAATACATCGCCATCATGAGTTTCTTCACACCTGTCCGCTTTCGTTCCTGGTGCAAAAGTCAAAAGGGAGGAAATAATACTTTTAGCATTCTCAAAATCACTCAACAATGTACTTGCAATTTTATCGGATTTTTTTGAAGAATTTTGACTCCATTTCCTTGTGATCATTACATTTTGCTTTTCCTCGTCTTGCACAAAGAAATAATTCAATTCTACATCCAAGCATTTTGCAATTATCTGAAGATTATCAATGGATATGGATGTCTTTCCATTTTCTATTTGAGACAAAAATCCAACTGAAAGTCCTGTGAGTTCACTACATTCCACTAATGTCAGCTTTTCATTTAACCTTAATTTTTTTATTTTCAATCCTAATTCTTGATTAAAATTCATTTTACTAATCCTCATTCCTGATTTTCCAACTTTACTATTTCATTATAAAGAAAGGGCGTCCGAATCGCAAGATTCGAAGCCCTTTTTTAAGAGATTATTTCCTAATTTTATACATTGTCTAAGAAAACATTTTTAATAAACTTGAGAAAAATCCATATAGACCATCTCCTGCAATCAAACCTGCGTCTCGGCAATTCATGAAATCATCACCTTTTTTACGGAATATCAACCGGATTGCAACTGTTACCAGGACGCCGATTCCATAAATAGGACTATTAATTACAAGACCTGTTGCGAACAAAACACCAAACATATGCTTTCCACCTATAAATTGTACAATTGCTCCGGGAATTGCCCATAATAATGATTTTACCATCTCTGGATTGGCAACTGCTTGACAAGTTGCAGCAAATGTAGTGGAGCTTGCCGGAATCAGTCCCTGATTCAATGTCATGTTTGCAAAAATCATAACGATAATGATTCCAATAACTGCTCCATAAATCTCAATATTTACCTGCTGTTTTCTTCCATACACTTCATAATCAGCATCTTCACCTCTTCCGCGAATTATCCAACCAGTTTTCAAATCGTATCCCATATCTGCAAAACACGGACCTACGGAACTGATATATCCTGTCAAAACGGCTACTGCAAGCGGAGGAAAGCCCATAAGCATTCCTATCGTAAGGAAGATAGTGGTAATGGCAAATGCCGGGAACCAACCGGAATACATAGCTGCCATGCCTACAAGCATCATGCTTGCTACAGATGCAAATGCAGTCCAAAATACCCAAAGAATCATCATAATCAAAGACATGTCCATAAGAACACCAGTTAATACACCGATGAAAATAGCACCGATCACATGTATACCAAAAGACATAAAAATGGTCTTTTTCGCTTGCTCGTCAGTAACGGTAATATTTTTTTGTTTCACGGTATTTTCGTGATTCTTCTTAGAACCTTTTATAATACTTAAAATAGATTGTATTAAAGCAATTGCTCCTGCTCCAATCATAAATCCTTGAGGGATATAGGTTTCTCCAATAGCAAATCCTGTAAGTTGTTCACTGTATCCTCGAATCACAAGACCGATTCCAAGAGCGACCATTGATACAATACTGGTGATAAATGTAATACCAATTGCTGCCACAGGAATACCAAAATGTGTGCCCACCGCTCCGGCAACAATTCCCTGTACGATTCGTTTAGCTTTCGATCCACCTTCATCTCCCGCTTCCAAAACCTCAGCTGTTGCGATACCAGGAGCCCAAGCTTCTTCTGCCGGGAAAATACTGGAATCATACAGCTTTCCGACCACGAAGATTGATACGGCTGTTCCAAAAAGACATCCCAATGCCATTGGTAAAATGGTTTTCGTTTCGCCCATAACAAACACAATAGCAATCGCTGTAAGCCCACAGTTAGACGCAGCAAATCCAGCTCCCGAAGAAATAGTCTGTATGTAATTTTGACGTTCCAGATTCTTAAAATTTCGCATTGCCTTTACCGGAATTCTGGACACCAACATTGCGAAAATAGCACCTAAAATCGAGGTATTTGCAGAAACACCTACTTTACCGAGTATCTGCATACATACAATTGCAGAAAGTACAGCAAGAATTGTTCCTAAAAACATGGTTCCCGGTTCAAAAGAACTGATCCGCTGTTTCTGAGTTGAATTATTACGATGTTCAGTCATACACATCTCTCCTTCCCGTTTTTCTTATTAATATCCGGCAATTTCCATCTTCTTGCAGATTTCCACTGCCACAGGATCTTTATACACTCCATCTTCTTCAATTACCACATCATCCAGAATAATGGTTGGTTTCAATAAAATACCATCTGTATGACTTGGCGCATCCCAGCAAGCTCCCATAATTGCTTTACCCTGACTTCCAATACCAAATTCCATACATCCAAATACTCTTTCGTCTTCTACAATTCTTCCAGTTGGTTTTGTAACTCCAGGATTGAATCCCTGAGAATAGTGTGCTAATCTGTAACTATTTTCATCGTTATAAGATTCAAGCCATGCTTTAAATGTCTCTGCCTGCGCGCCACCCTCAATTTTTGTCACTACACCATTTTCCAGTGTGAGTTTTACCGGCTCGTGAAGTTTTCCTATTTCTGCCGGCGGCCACAATGCACCGTCAAATACAAGTGTACCATTAATTGTCTCCTCAACCGGACACCAACTTGTCTGTCCACCCAACATAATCGGATACCCTTTCTGTGTGGCTCTCTGTCCGGAATGACGAATCTTTCTTCCCTGATGATACGCAATCAAATCTGTTCCATTTTTGCTCTTGACTTCAATCTTATTTGCTTTCCCTAAAATTTCTTTGAAATGTTCGCCAAGTTCAATCATCAAATCGTAATTTACTTTTGTTACTGTATTTACAAGCATTTCCACATCCATACCTGTCAGACAGATGTATCTTACTCCTGCTGCAATGGCGTTCTGGAACGCTTTTGTGTGCATAATATAAGATAATGATAACTCAATCCATACATCCGCTCTTTCTACAGCACCAGCTATCGGTGCCGGTGGATCCATTACTGCGCATGGCGCTGTCGGATAGTTAATGATTACCGGCATAGCATCAATCGCATATGCAGCTTTTGCAAACGCATCTGCAACACGTTTATCCGAAGATGTATCTGCGGTAATGAGCACGGTCTCTCCAGGTTTTACTAACAGCACATCACGTACCATAGTCATAGCGCCTTTTGCTACTTCTAAGTCTAAATACTCATCTCTTGTTTCAATTCCAATTGCTAAATCCATATGGTTTCCTCCTTTTTTCACTTCGGTTTTGTTTATATAATTTTAATATACTTAAATTTTTGTGTCAATATAAACTTCTGATAATTGTAATATTTTTTCTGTATTTTCTGTGTTTTATTATTTAACTATTAATTTTACACAAATAACGGCTATATTAATTGTCTATTTTGTAGATTGAATTTCCATTTCAAAAGATATATGATATTTCCAATACTAAAAAAAAGCAGGAGGTTTCATAATTATGAAAAATGTATTGAATGAATATATAGACAAAGTTTTTGATCAATTAGTTGCAGATACGCAGGAATTCATCTCTATCGAAAGTACATTAGACGAGGAAACCGCTGAAATTATGGCACCTTTCGGAAAAGGAATTCAAAAGGCTTTGGAATATATTCTTGAAAAAGCAGATTTTATGGGTTTTTCTACTAAGAATTTAGATGGTTATGCTGGTTATGCCCAACTTGGTGATACCGGTGATTTAGTTGCGATTTTGGCACATGTAGATGTTGTACCTGCTGTCGGAGATTGGGTAGTTCCGCCATATTCTGCTCAGATTATTGATGGCAAATTATACGGAAGAGGTTCGGTCGATGATAAAGGTCCGGCTATCGCCTGTCTTTATGCGATGAAGGCAATCAAAGAATGTAACCTCCCATTTACAAAGCGCGCCCGCTTACTTCTTGGTACAGATGAAGAAACATTAGCACGCGGAATATATTATTATTTAGATAGAGATGAAACCCCGGCATGTGGGTTCTCACCAGATGCAGAATTTCCAATTATTCATGCTGAAAAAGGAACCATTCGTTTTCAGTACAATCTTCCTCCGGCAGATTCTGATATTCTTGTGGTTGATGCCGGAACAAGACTTAATGTAGTTCCTGACTATGCTTTTGCAAAATTGCATGGGATTACAGAAGAACAAGTGATTTCCTGTGCTAATGATTTAACTTTGAAGGCCAGAATTTCCACGCAGAAAGATGGGGATGACATTAATATTGAAGTGTTTGGTGTCGCATCCCACGCTTCTTATCCAGAAGGTGGTATTAACGCGGTTCAGAATCTATTTCTATTATTAAAAAATCTGTATCCAAAACCAAACAGTGCGCTTAAGAAATCTATTCATGCTCTAGCAGATGTTTTAAAAGTTGAAACAAACGGATTATCCGCTGGACTTTTCTGTACAGATGAGGTATCCGGAGAACTCACATTAAATACCGCAATTTTAAAAATTGACAAAGAAAATCATTTCTGTAAATTTGATATCCGCTATCCGGTAACACATGACGGAGAAGAACTCTTGAAAAAACTGGAACTTTTAGCAACAGAGTGTTTTGCCAACTATAAACTGATCCAGCACAAACCTCCTCTTTATGTAGAAAAGGATCGTCCGTTCATCAAAGAATTACAAAAAGCATATGAAGAAAGTACCGGTGAACCCGCAAACTGCATCTCTATTGGTGGCGGTACTTATTGTCGATATGTAAAAAATACGGTATCTTTCGGACCTGTATTTCCCGGTCAAAAAGAACTGGCACACCAATCAAATGAATATATTTCTTTAGATGATCTGCGTAAGATTGCTAAAATTTATGCTCAAGCAATTTATAATTTAATTAAGTAGAATAAAATTAAACAGGCACTGTACATAGATTTCAAAATCATCTGTTTTGCAGTGCCTGTTTATAGTCTGTTTTTCTTACTAAATTTGCAATAATCTACGTGCTGTTCCGGAGAATATCTGTGCTCTCTCCTCTTCTGTAAGCCTAATCTCATTCATTCTGGTCACGAATTCCTTTTGTCCTCTCCAAGGAGAATCTGTGGCAAACAATATTTTATCTGCTCCGTGAGCATGAACCATGCGGACAAACTGTTCTTCCGGCATCGTATCAAGAACAACCGCTGTATCAAGATATACATTTCTGCCGATCAGAAGTTCTTCTACTTCATCCCACATTTCATTACCGCCAAAATGAGCCAACACAAGCTTCTCCGGCGCCACTTCATTTAGCACTTCTTCAATCATTTCCGGAGCACAGTGAACATGATCCGGGCATTTCGGATCTTTCCCGGCATGTACAACAACGATCAGCCCAAGCTCTGAAGCATAGTCCAATATCCTTTTATAGCGGATATCGTTAAAATACATATCTTGATAATCAGGATGTAATTTAATCCCTAAAAATCCCATCTCTTTTAATTCGTGAAGTTCACTTCGGTAGTCGTCACACGCCGGATGAATCCCGCCAAAAGATAAAATATTCCCATCTCGGTAATGAGATGCAAACTCATTGATCGAACGAAACTGGGATGGCTTCGTCACAACCGGAAGCGCAACACTTAAATCTATTTTTGCCTCCCGGGTAGAAGCAGACAATCCATCATAAGTTCCGTTTGTATGCGGGCTTGTTTGACATGTATCGGCCAGAAAACGTATCGTGCTCTCTGCTATCCTGTCCGGGAATATATGCGTATGAAAATCAATAATCATCTATTTCGCACACTCCTTTGTTTTGTCATAGCAATATCCGATAATATCACGTCTTGTAATAATTCCGATAAAATGCTCCTGATCATCTATAACCGGAACATAGTTTTGTTCCATCGCACGTCCGATAATATCTTCCATATTAGCGTCAATTGATACCGGTTGATATGCCCGTCTTCTTTCAATTTTCATAATGCTGATATTTTCAGCTTCCTTAATATTCATCAGGTTCATTTTTTTAACGCCCCAAAGAAGATCCCCTTCCGTAATAGAACCAACATATTTTCCATCTTTATCAAGAATCGGCACACAGGAATATCTGTGATGCTCCATAATTTCCAATGCCTGACGAAGTGTATGATAATCATAGATGTAAGCCAATTCACTCTTGGGCTTCAGAAAAAATAAAATATTCATCTTTTGCTGTCCTCCTCTTTAGTATGTATCTTCATCATTTTCTCAATCTCTGCCTGCGTCTTTCAACATCTGTCTTGCGATCTCCGGGCGAAATACTACGCCACGGATGCCAAGTTTCACAGCAATTTCTACATTTTCTTTCCGGTCATCAAAGAACAATGCGTGCTTCGGATCGATCTCATATCGAGAAAGAAGAATTTCATAAATGTCTTTATCCGGTTTTATACATTTTTCTTTCCATGAGAATACACCGCCGTCGAACTGATTTAAAAATAAAAGTCGTTCCTTTGACTGGCGATACAGCTCTTCTGAATAATTAGAAAGATAGTAAATTTTCATCCCATTTCTACGGAAATATTGAATCCACTGCTCCGTAAATTCATATGGAACAATAGATGCGCCAAATCTTGCAAAGGTCTTTCGAATCTGCGTCTCATATGCCGGATCATTATCTATAAAGAGCTGAAGCCATTCTTCTGTTGTAACAAGTCCTAAATCTCCGGCAACCCAATCTTCATTGCGAAACATTGCGTCTGCCACATGCTCGTAGGTCGTCTCGTCAAACTCAAGAGACTTTAAATACCCCACCCAATCAAAGTGAACCAGCACATTACCAATGTCGAAAATAACAGTATCAATCTCTTTGGTAATCTCCATATATCATCCTCCTATTATTTGTGAATGATATCTGCAAACTTTGCATTTGCTGCTTTTGCAAGATCCAGTGGAGACAAAGTAAGCTGCATGCCTAGTTTCCCACCGCTTACATGGATCTTCGAAAGCTCTTTTGCATCCTCTTGAATTACAGTTGGAAATTGTTTTTTCATTCCAATCGCAGTACAGCCGCCTCTCACATAACCCGTTACTTTCGTCAGCTCTTTTAAGTGGAGCATTTCTAATGATTTTTCTCCTACTTCCTTTGCTGCTTTTTTAAAATCAATCTCTTCGTCGATCGGAATCACAAAAACATAATGTTCTCCGCTTTTTCCGGTAGTCACCAATGTTTTATATACATAGTTATGCTCATATCCGAGCTTATCTGCCACTTGCGTACCGTCTGTAAATTCATCACATTTATATGTTTCATATGTATATGGAATTTTCTGACGTTCAAGCATACGCATGGCATTTGTCTTAACTTCTTTTTTACTCATGGCTTCTCATCTTTCTGTCACTTTTAATCAATTATTCTTCCAAGGTTTTCCAGTGGGACGAATCCGTTGTCATCTTTTGCATAAACATCTATGCGGTGATAGTGAAATGGCGTCTCTTCAATATCCATACCTGCATATTTAAGAAATGCCTGCATCACAAGATCCGGCTTTAAGTTTTCTTCACTTCCGGCAGCAAGAAGCATCTGAATATGCTCTTCTGAAACATTCATTTCATAAATGAGCGGACGAATATTGATCTCACGTTCATTTTTCTTTGTTTTCTTTAATACCTTAATCTCAGACCGTTTTAGAAAATCTGTAATCTTCTCATTCCAATCGAACGGAATATTTCTTGTAACTTCCACAGACTTCTTCGATTCCAGACAGGTGACTTCATAACGCGCAGCAGCTACGATCGTCATACCACTCGCCTTTTTTTCGTCTGAGATTTGTACAAAACTCAAAATTTCTATTCCCTCAACACTAACTTCATTCAACTGTCTCACAGCATCTTCAGATGAGATAGACTCCATCAGCTCAATATCCAGATATTCTCCGTCGCTGGTGAGTCCCACACCTAAAGGCTGTGCAAAAGACATGATCATGTGCGGGCTGTAGCCACCCGTGAATGCAATCGGAATGTTGGCACGCCGCATTGCTTTTTGAAAAAAACGCATGACATCCAGATGCCCGATGAAACGCATGATACCATATTTTCGAAATTTAATTCTTGCTTTCAACACAGACACCTCCTTGATATTTTCCTGCACCGCAGCCAGAACACTTTTGTCTGCAATTTGGGGTGACTTCTGCATTCATGGCATGCTCCCACTCTCTTCTTAAGAATTTTTTCGTGACACCAATATCAATGAAGTCCCATGGGAACAATTCATCTTCTCCACGCTCACGTTCGTTATAGAAAGCAATGGTAAGGCCACAGCGTCGGAACGCTTCCATCCATTTATCGTTGTCAAAGTTTTCACTCCATGCATCGTAGATACATCCCATATGGTACGCCTCTTCAATGACTTTGGCAACTTTACGGTCACCACGCGCAAATACGCCTTCCAGCACAGTAACTTCTGCGTCATGCCAGTGATATTTCAGGCTCTTACGGTTTAACTGATCGTTAAATGCATGTTTTACCGTAGCTGCCCGTGAAATGTATTCTTCATTTGTATACATCCTTGCCCACTGAAATGGCGTAAAGGGCTTCGGAATAAAGAACGAAGAGCTTGCCGTAATCTGACATTTTCCATTTCTCTGATCCTTAGGAATTTCATAATATCTTCTTGCCACTTTGTCAGCCAGAACAGCAATCGCTTTCTGGTCTTCTTCTGTCTCCGTCGGAAGACCGAGCATAAAATATAGCTTTACTTTATTCCAACCACCTTCAAACGCTTGTCCTGCCCCAGAGAGAATATCTTCTTCCGTAATTCCTTTATTAATTACATCACGCATTCGCTGGGAACCGGCTTCCGGTGCAAACGTAAGACTACTTTTCCTGATATCCTGTACCTTTTCCATCACATCTAGTGAAAAAGCATCTATTCGAAGAGACGGAAGGGAAATGTTGATTCCTTTACCATGAAATTCATCAATCAGAAATGTAACCAATTCCTTTAACTGGCTATAATCACTGGAACTTAATGAACTCAGAGAAATCTCTTCATGCCCGGTATTTTTTAACATTTGAACAGCATAATTTTTTAACACTTCAACATCCCGCTCTCTGGTAGGACGATACAGCATTCCTGCCTGACAGAATCGGCATCCTCGAATACAGCCTCTTTGTATTTCTAACACACACCTATCTTGCGTCACCTTGATAAAGGGAACAACCGGAGCTTCCGGATAGTATGTATCTGTTACATCTAACACCATCTGCTTCTGAATGGTCTTCGGCGCGTTCTCATAATTAGTTGTAAAAGAGGCGAGAGTTCCATCTTCGTTATAGGCAGCATCATAAAAACAAGGCACATAGATTCCCTCTATCTGCGACGCCACTTTTAAGTAGTCTTTTCTGGAACCACCATTTCTTTTATTCTCTTTGTACGCATCAAGAAGCTGATCGTACACGGTCTCTCCCTCACCGATATAGAATAAATCAAAAAATTCAGCAATCGGTTCCGGATTGTAAGTACAAGGTCCTCCGCCAATCACAATCGGATCTTCTTCTGTCCGTTCACAAGATTTGAGCGGAATATGGCTTAAATCCAGCACCTGCAAAATATTGGTATAGCACATCTCATACTGGATCGTAATTCCAAGAAAATCAAATTCTTTGATTGGATCTTGTGATTCCAGTGCGAAAAGAGGGATATTTTCTTCTCGCATCACCTTGTCGAGATCCAGCCATGGAGAATAAACACGTTCACACCACACATCCTCCCGACGGTTAAACATATCATAGAGAATCTGAATTCCTAAATGAGACATTCCAATCTCATAGACGTCCGGAAAGCACATAGCGAAACGGATATCCACCTCATTCTTGTCTTTCATGACCGAATTTACCTCTCCGCCAATGTAGCGGGCTGGTTTTTCTATGCTCAATAATATATCATCGCTTAAAGCTAATTTTCTCATATATTTCCTTTCTGTTTTCATATATACTTTATAGATTCTTTCAAACCTGTTTTTGACTTTTCAAAATGAAAATTTGACATGTGATCAAAATCATCCAATTTATACCATTATATACATTTTAGGGAAGAACTTCAAGAGATTCCTGAATGTCCATATCACTTGTCACAGCCTCTACTACGTTTTCACTGCTCACATTCCAGATTTTGTTATGATTATATTCCATGGATAAAAATACGGCAAGAAGAAGGATACAGAAAAACGTTCGAATTCCCAATGTTCCACCCGGAAGTTCATCCTCCGTTCCGTAGAGATCTTCATATACTGCATGGTACCGCGGATGGACTGCAGGCGGTGCAGTGGAGTCACTATATCTTTGTCTTGTCAGTTCTAAAAGCTCTTTGCGTCGTCGTTCCGAATCATTCATAAAGCCGGGCACCTTCTTTTTTATAAGAAGTATATGCCCGGCTTTCTTTTCTTATTCCTGTGATGTCCCCATGCAAACTCAGACAAAATCACAGTTTTTGTATGCTATTCGCGGTCTGAGAGTTCCTGTGTAATATCTTCCCATGATAATCCACGTTCCACCATAAGAACCATCAGATGATAGAGGAGATCTGCCACTTCGTATTTCAATTCTTCCAGATTCGGATTTTTAGCTGCAATAACCGTCTCTGTCGCTTCCTCTCCTACTTTTTTCAATATTTTATCAATTCCTTTTTCAAACAAATAATTCGTATAAGAGCCTTCTTTTGGATTCTGTTTACGATCCACGATCGTATGATATACATGTTCAAAGATACGCTGTGGATTGGCTTTTTCATCGTCTGTTCCGGCTAACGGCTGGAAGAAACAGGTCGGATTACCTGTATGACACGCAGCGCCAATCTGATCAACCTTCGCAAGCAATGTATCTTTATCACAATCAATGGTCAAAGACTTTACATATTGGAAATGTCCGCTCGTCTCACCTTTTACCCACAATGCGTTTCTGCTTCTGCTGTAATAGGTCATTTTCCCGGTTTTAATCGTCTTATCGAAAGCTTCTTCGTTCATATATGCAAGCATAAGTACATCCTTTGTCTTATAGTGCTGTACAATCACCGGAAGCAGTCCCTGCTCATTTAGCTTGAACTGAGAAAAATCCATAATACTTTCAAAGGAGGTCATTTTAATTCCTTCTTGCTTGCATTCCTCTTTAAATGTCACAAAATCCATGTTGGACTGGCTGATATATTTTCCCGATAACCCTTTGACTCCCGGACATTTTAAAATCTTAAATAATTCCGGTTTCTCTTCTGTGTCGGTAAGAATAACACATGGTATATCTGTCACGTTCATCACGGAATTAAGGTCCAGACGATGCATGAAGATGATTTCACTTGTAAAATCCTCAATGATCTGTTGATGTTTAAACAAAGCGTCAAAATCATTGAGTGATACTGCGATCTTTTCTTTTCCGAACCGCTTTGCAGCCTCTTCGACTTCAGCAACACTCCCCGGTTTTGAGAAATTAAGCATTGCTCGTTTCGCGCCGGCATACAGAATCTTCTTAACATCCTCAAGACGTTTGATGTTGCCGCCGGCAACCATCGGAATACTGATGTTACGATTAATCTTTCGCATAAGATCAATACTGTTATCATGATCTTCGTCTGAATCAGACAGATCAAATACAAGCAGTTCATCCGCCCCATGATCACTGTAATATCTGGCAAGCTTCACCGCATCCTCACAGAGAACCGTTTTATCATTCACCCATTTTACTACTTTTCCGCCTGCAATAAAGATGCAGGGAATTAATCTTTTATAACTCATATTACTACAACTCCTTTAAAGACTTCCCTTTGTTGTCCATGCTCCTGTAATGCGGGGTTCTTCCATTACAGCCATGTCAAGGGCTTTACCGAAGCTCTTGAACAACGCTTCAGCCATATGGTGATTATTTCCACCATCTAAGATCTTAAGATGAAGATTCATGGCAGCACTATACGATACCGCATAGAAAAATTCTTTCACCATTTCTGTATCCATCTCTCCAAGTCGGGGAACTGTAAATTCCGCGTCAAAATTAAGATACGGTCTTCCTGACAGATCTACTGCGCACAGTGCCAACGTCTCGTCCATCGGAAGGATCATGTGACCATAACGCTTAATTCCCGCCTTGTCACCAAGCGCTTCCCGTATCGCTGTACCGAGAACAATTCCGGTATCTTCAATTGTATGATGACAGTCTACGTCCAGATCACCGCTTACGGATACATTCAGATCAAACAGACCATGCCTTGCAAACCCATCCAGCATATGATCAAAAAAACCGATGCCTGTATGAATCTTATTATTTCCGGTTCCGTCAAGATTTAAAGTAAGGGAAATATTCGTCTCTTTTGTTTTTCTTTCACATTTTGCAATTCGATTCATAAGATATTCTCCTATTCCTTATTAAATCGTACATGGATAGAATTGGCATGAGCGGTAAGCCGTTCGGCTGCTGCAAAGCTTTCAATATCTTCATGTACTTTCTCCAATGCCTCTTTTGAATAAGCGATAATACTTGATTTTTTGATAAAATCATCCACGGACAGCGGGGAGAAAAATTTTGCGGTTCCATTTGTCGGAAGTACATGGTTCGGACCTGCAAAATAATCACCCAGCGGTTCACTGGAATATTCACCGATAAAAATCGCTCCTGCATTTCGAATCTTTGTCATCACATCATACGGATTTTTCGTCTGAATCTCAAGGTGTTCGGAAGCAATCTCATTTGCAATACTGATAGCTTCATCCATGGATTCTGCAATTAAAATATATCCATAGTTATCCAGTGACTTCTGAATGATTTCTTTTCTGGACAGCTGTGCTGTAAAACGATCTACTTCTTTTGATACCGCGTCTGCAAGCTCTTCGCTTGTTGTGACAAGAATGGCAGAGGCAAGTTCATCGTGTTCTGCCTGAGATAATAGGTCAGCTGCCACATAAGACGGGTTGGCAGAATCGTCTGCGATTACAAGAATCTCACTGGGACCGGCAATCGCATCGATACTTACATGACCGTAGACCGCCTTTTTGGCAAGGGCAACGTATATATTGCCCGGTCCTACGATCTTATCTACTTTAGGTATGCTCTCTGTTCCGTATGCCAACGCTCCAATTGCCTGTGCACCGCCAATCTTATATACCACATCAGCTCCGGCTTCTTTTGCGGCCACTAACGTTGTCGGCGTAACTTTTCCATTTTTATCAGGAGGTGTGACCATAATGATTTCATCTACTCCCGCCGCCTTAGCAGGCGCAATATTCATTAATACAGACGATGGATATGCGGCTTTCCCACCCGGTACATAGACACCGACTCTTGCTAAGGCCGTCACTTTCTGACCAAGGATTGTTCCGTCCGGTCGGCTGTCAAACCAACTGTTCTGTCTCTGCTTTTCATGATAAGTGCGAATATTATGTAATGCTCTGCGGATAATCCCAAGAAGTTCCTCGTCAATCTGATCATAGGCTTCCTGAATCTCCTGCTCTGTCACCCGTACAGTTTCTGCATCTAGATGCGCTCCGTCAAATCTGGCAGTATAACCAAACAGAGCTTCGTCACCTTCCCGTTTTACATCCTCCAGAATTTTAGCCACATCTTTCTCATAAGCGCTGTATTGATTCGGGCTGCGCTTCAGCAAATCTTCCAGAAGATTCTTTTTTGTTTCCTGATCTAACCGCTGTATTTTCATTATTTTCTCACCTCTATAACTGCATTCTAAGTTTCATTAACAGCGTTTTTATACGCTCACTTTCCATACGCATACTTACCGGATTTACGATCATTCTTGCAGAAAGCGGACACACTTCCTCCAAAACTTCCAGACCATTTTCTTTCAGTGTAGAACCGGTTTCCACGATATCTACGATTACTTCTGACAATCCGACAATCGGGGCAAGTTCGATGGAACCGTTTAATTTGATAATTTCTACTGTCTGGTACTTTTTATTGTAAAAATAATCTTTTGCTATATTCGGATATTTTGTCGCCACACGGATCAGCTCATGGTGTTTAAGAAGCGCAGAAGCCTCTTTGGGACCACAGACACACATTCTGCATTTTCCATACCCAAGATCCAGCACCTCGTGAAGCTTCCGGCCTTCCTCCAATATAGTATCTTTTCCGACAACACCGATATCCGCCGCACCGTATTCTACATAAGTCGGGACATCCGGTCCCTTTGCCAGGAAAAATTTTAATTTCAGTTCTTCGTTTGTAAAGATCAGTTTTCGGGAATCAGGGTCCTTCATTTCTTCACAGGTAATTCCTATTCTCTCAAAAAGTTCCAATGTCTGTCTTGCAAGACGCCCTTTTCCCAGAGCAAATGTCAAATATCTCATTGTTCTATACTCCATTCTGTCCATTCACGATCTTGTGTTCACCGGTAACAAGGTTGACCATGGTAATCTCTTCTGTTTTCTTAAGGTAAATGAGATTGCCGGCATAATACTCTCTGCCATATTCCACATATTCTTCTAACAGACGATCTTTTGCCTTTTTGATCATTTCTACATTTTTCGCTTTTTTTCTTAAATCCTGTGCGAGAGCTACTGCTTTTTTTGTAACCTCATCGTCATACAGAATCAGTGTATTTTTTCTTGTATAAACGATTCTGAGCTTCTGACGATTCATGGCATTCATCAGTTCATCTACAACAATGGCAAAACCAATCGACGGAGAAGTCTTTCCGAATTTTTCCAACAGATGATCATAGCGCCCTCCCTTTACAATGGCATCCCCGGTTCCGTAAGTATATCCGCGGAAAATGATTCCCGTATAATAGCCATACGTCCCCATCATGCTCAGGTCAAAGGTTACATAATTTTCCACTCCGTAGACTGCAAGCATATCATAGATCTTCTCCAACCGTTTTACAGCCATAATCCCGGAAGAATTCGGCGCCAGATTTTTCGCTTTCGCAAGAATCTCAACACCACCTGTCAACTCTCCCAATGACACAAATGCTTCTTTTACACTCCGGGTAACGGCAATACTTTCCAGATATTCCTGAAGACCAAAATAGTTTCGGTTTCCGATCAGCTCTAACACCCGTTCCCGATCCTCTTCCTCTAAGCTTGCATCTTCCATTAAACTCTGAAAGAAATCAACATTTCCCACATTAATCTGAAATTCTTTCACGCCCACAGCAAGGAGTGCTTCAATGACCATTGCCAGCATTTCTGCATCTGCTTCTACAGAGTCGTCGCCGAGAAGCTCTGCGCCCATCTGCGTCACTTCTCTTAAACGCCCCTGATAACTGGAATGGTTAATAAATGTATTTCCTGTATAACACAAGCGGATTGGCAGCGTCTCGTCCGCGAATAAAGTGGAAGCTGCCCTTGCCACGGACGGAGTAATATCCGGTCTCAGAGCAAGTGTATTCCCTTCTTTATCGAAAAATTTATAGAGATCTTTCGAAGGAATCGTTCCAATCTCTTTGCGGAATACTTCCGAATACTCAAACATCGGAGTCTGAATATCATGGTAACCGTATAAATGCAGTGTCTTTTTCAGTCTGCTTTCCAGTGCCAGTTTTTTTCCGCATTCTACATTGTAAATATCCCGGACTCCCTCAGGAGTGTGTAATAATTTCTTCATAGTACCTCCCTGTTTCTCTGCTCGCTTTAGCGTGCTAACACATTAAAATATTTTAAATTATAAGCATTTTCCCTTTATTTGTCAAGTTCTTCACGAACAGTAAGATCAAGATTGATTCCATCCAGATAAGGCACCAGATAACCATTTTTTAAATTCAGAAAAAAACGAGGGTCCAGTTCATCAAATCGGATACTTTTTCTTCCGCCGTTTTCTGCTCTTTTTACATAGGTCAGAAGTTCCTCGCACCGCATATAATACAAAATATGTCTTGCAGAATAATAAATCAAAAGAAATGCAATTCCTTCTTGCCTTTCAAATGCCTGCATAAATTCCACCTGGTGTTCATGTACATTTTGAAGAGGAAATGTATCTGCGACGCACTCCTTCGCGTCAAAGCATATGGGAATTCCCTGTACAACCCCGATATAGTCTACGGTACTTCGCTGATCAAAATAAGCCAGTGTGATATGACGGTGTTCTTTATCCATTTTCACCGGTGTGATAGGCGTTGGTATTTTCTGGATCAGCGCAAGTTTCTGTTCCTGATACCGCTCATTGGTCCGGTTAATCATGTCTTCTAGTGTAGAACCTCTAAGGCCTCTTGAGTTCCATGTTCCCATTCTGTCTCCTTTATAATCTGGTAAAATTCTTTTGGCACAGGGGCAGTCACCCTCCTCTTTGATAATGCTTCAAAAGGCGGATCAAGCTTTGGAAAGATAAGCTCATATGCATGAAGAAGCTGCCATTTTAAATGATATTTTGTACGGTATCTTCCGTTGACCTTCTCTTCTCCGTATTTTGTATCTCCGATGAGAGGATGTCCGACGGAAGCAAGATGTGCACGGATCTGGTGTGTGCGCCCGGTGATCAAATGAACCTTCAACAGTGTCACATCTTTCTTCCATGCAATCGGCTCATATTCCGTCTCGATCGGAAGGTCATCTTTAAGAAGTCTGTTTTCCTGAACCCGCACTGTATTTGTCTTTTCATCCTTGTGAAGAAATCCACAAATATACTGCTTCTTGTCCACTCTACCCTTTACAAGGCAGAGATAATACTTTTTCATTGTTCTTTCTTTGAATAGTTCCCCTAATTTCTGAAGTCCGGCAAGACTTTTTCCGGCGGTAATGAGGCCGCTTGTGTTTCGATCCAGACGATTACAGATGGAAGGCTTAAAGGTTTTAAGGTCTTCTTGTTTTAAACTTCCGGTTTTCAACAGGTACTGAATCAAATATTCAACTACCGATACGTCATCAGCCTTTGACTTCTGGGACAAAAGTCCGGCGGGTTTGTTGAGGATCAGCACATGATCATCTTCATAAAGAACAGAAAGACTGGTCTTAGGAAGCGTTTCATATTCGGCAGAAGCTTTCTCTTTTCCCGAGAATTTATCAATCGTTTCATCTGCAAGAAAAAATTTCACTTTGTCTCCGCAGTTCAATTTTTCGTTTCCGGTTGCTTTTTTCCCATTCAATACAATATTCTTTTTTCGAAGCATTTTATATAAAAACCCACCGGTCGCCTCTGACAGATATTTTTTTAAAAACTTGTCAAAACGCTGTCCTGCTTCATTTTCTTTGATCACAATTTCTCGCATAATATACTCTCTCTTACATGGATGTGCTTAAAATCAGGTTTTTGATCTTGTGTTCTCTTCTTTTTGTATCAGCATGATCAACAGCCGCCATGTTATTCATTCCCTCGGCTCTGGATAAAAATGCTGTATAATCATGGAAAACCTTTACGGTAATTTTTTCATAATGATTTTTTTCCAGCATATGTTTCAAAAACCTTGCTGTCTTAACTTCATCTGTCTTATCGCTGGATGCATATCCGCAGATGACATGTCCGGAAATCACGAAGACTTCTACAGGCATCATCTTATCATTCACAGTAAGAATCATGTCATACATTTTCGTAAGTAATGGTGCTTTTTCTTCAATTTCGGTATACTTCTTAGGTTCAATGCTCTTATGTGGTGCCATAGCAATAAATTCTACCAACATTTTGGCAGCAGGCAGACACCCTACCACAGCCACGACAGTAAGAAGATTCATCTTAGAACCTGTTTGCACATATCCGAGTATCACAAGTGCTGCCACAATTGCGAATTCAACAATCGCAAATATAAGATATTTCATCTTGCGGGCTTTGATATAGCCCGGCTGTCCCTTTTCTATTGTCATTTCAATCTTTACTCCTTATGTCTATACGTGATTGATGCGTCCCATAACATAAGCCACGAGCCCTGCCGGGCACAGTCTGGACGCAAGCTTTCCTGCTTTCATGGGAAGCGAATATACAGAATCACCCTTTCTCATAACAGCATCTTTTAATGCCTGTCGAACGACGTCTTTTGCTTCTGCCTCAACAAATTTCCGGCTGTCTCCCGCCAGCTCACCACTTCGAAGGAAGAATTCTGTTCTGACAGGTCCCGGACAGACTGCTGTAACACTGATTCCGTCTTTTCGCAATTCTTCCCGAATCGCTCTGGAGAAATTATATACATATGCCTTAGAAGCAGCATACACAGCAAATCCCGGCTGTGGAGTGAATGCCGCAACCGAAGCCAAATTCAGAATTCTGCTTCCTTTTGATAAATATGGCATACAGACCATACACATCTTCGTAAGCGCCTCGCAATTTACGCGGATCATACTGAGCTGCTCTTTTTGTTCTGCCTCTTTTAACGATCCTACTTTTCCAAAGCCCGCACTGTTGACCAGCATGCGAACGTCGCTCTTTGTCAGAAAAAGTTCACGGTCTATTTTCTCATAAATATAATCACGCTCCAGATCGCCATCGAAAATGCGCACCGGAATCGGTAATTCTTCTTTTAATTCTTTCAGTCGCTCTGTCCTTCTTGCTACAAGCCAGATCTCATCAAGACTTTGATACAGTCTTGGAATCTGTCTTGCAAATTCTCTTCCCATACCGGAAGAAGCGCCTGTTACAATTGCGATTCTCATGATTTTCTGCCCCCAGTTTTTTTCTTGTGAACATTACGGATTGTCTTTTTCTTCTTCCGTCCGTTCGCGGATTGTTTACCATCTGCTTTAGAATAATTACGTTCCTTTCCTGCTTCCGATCTCTTTGGGCGGATCAGACAATGTTTGTCATAGCCCACCAGATCCATGCGGTCTGCTTTTTTCAATGCCTCAAGAACCAAATCGTAGTTTTTCGGATTCCGATACTGGATCAATGCTCTCTGCATTGCTTTCTCATGCGGATTCTTCGGAACATATACCGGTTTCATATCTCTTGGATCAACGCCTGTATAGTACATACATGTTGAGATCGTAGATGGTGTCGGATAAAAGTCCTGTACCTGTTCCGGCATATAGCCAAGATCTCTTAAATATTCTGCCAGTTCCACCGCTTCCTTCATTGTCGAACCCGGATGTGAAGACATAAGATACGGAACAAGATACTGCTCCTTTCCTAATTGCTGATTGATTTTTTTATATTTTTTGACAAATGCCTGATAGACACTGTTTTTTGGCTTTCCCATTTTCGTAAGCACCGCATCTGCCACATGCTCCGGCGCCACTTTCAGCTGCCCACTGACATGGTGTTCGCACAATTCATAGAAAAACGTATCATCGGGATCAGCAAGTACATAGTCAAAACGAATCCCCGACCGGATAAACACTTTTTTTACATTCGGCAGCTCTCTTAACTTCTTTAAAAGTTCGATATAATCCTTGTGGTCTGCCTTCAGATTCTTACAAGGTGTCGGGAATAAACATTGTCGATTCTTACACACTCCATGCTCCAGCTGTTTATCGCAGGCAGGATGTCGGAAATCAGCAGTTGGGCCTCCTACATCGTGAATATAACCTTTAAAATCTTCTTCCCAGATCATTTTTTTTGCTTCATTGACAAGGGACTCATGGCTTCTCGTCTGAATGATCCGTCCTTGATGAAATGTCAGTGCACAGAAATTACAGCCCCCAAAACATCCCCTGTTACTGATCAGACTGAATTTCACCTCACGGATTGCCGGAACGCCGCCCGCTTCTTCGTAAGACGGGTGATAAGTTCTCATATAAGGATAGCTGTAAGTTCTATCCATCTCCGCCTGTGTAAGCGGTTTTGACGGTGGGTTCTGTATCACATACAAGTGCTCACCATACGCTTCTGCCATTCGCTTTCCTGTAAAGGGATCGGTATTGCAATATTGTGTATAAAAACTTTTTGCGTAGTTTAATTTCTCTTTTTTTAACTCTTCATAAGAAGGCAGAAGAATCGCATCATAGACGGAGTCCAGACTCTTCACCTTGCAGACTGTCCCGTCAATAAAGGTAATATCTTTGATATCAATTCCACTGTCAAGAGCCTCCGCAATTTCTACGATCGAACGCTCACCCATTCCATAAGAAATAAGATCTGCTCCTGAATCAAGTAAAATCGAACGCTTTAATTTATCCGACCAATAATCATAATGAGCAAGTCTTCGAAGGCTTGCTTCAATTCCACCTAAAATAATCGGCGTCTTTTTGTACACTTGACGGATAAGATTACTATATACAATTGCCGCATAATCAGGGCGTTTTCCCATGACTCCGCCCGGTGTATAGGCATCTGTTTTCCTTCGTTTCTTCGATACAGAATAATGGTTCACCATGGAGTCCATATTACCGGAAGACACAAGAAAGGCAAGTCTTGGTTCTCCAAATTCCATAATACTCTCCGGTTTCTTCCAATCCGGCTGAGAAATGATTCCCACTTTATATCCATGTGCCTCTAATGTACGCATAATAATGGCATGTCCAAAAGAAGGATGATCCACATAAGCATCCCCACATACATAGACAAAATCAAGCTGTTCCCAGCCCCGCTCTTCCATATCCCTTTTACAAATCGGTAAAAAACCATTGCTCATTATTTTAACACCTCATACGTCCCATTTTTAATATCGTTATAGTCTTGAATATAGTAATCTGCCAATTCACGTTTTTTGTCACGCTGAGGGGCAGAAAAATCATCCTCCACCGCACAGACAGTCATTCCTGCATTTTTTCCTGCCAAGATTCCCATTGGTACATCTTCAAATACAAGACAACGCCCAGGCTGTACGCCTATCTCTTTTGCCACCAGAAGGTAAACATCCGGTGCAGGTTTTCCGGCGCCTGCTTCACAGGCACATTTCACACTGTCGAATAAAGAACGGATCTTAAGCGCCTCCAGTGTATCATCCACCAGGGTTCGACCATTGCTGGTGGCAATTCCTGTTTTAATTCCTGCTTTTTTCAATGTATCAAGAAATTCCAGCGCCCCCTTCTTTAGCCCAACTTGAGTCACGTATCGTTCGTGCGCCATCTGTGTCCATTCATCCATCACTTCATCAATAGTCATAGACAGCGTTGGAAAAATATCAAGGAAATACTGCGCTACTTCTGTGTAACTCATTCCCTCCATTCCTTCATGGAAATTTTCCGGTTTCGTAAGATGATATTTTTCTAAATAGACATCATCAATATCCGGCCAGATCCACATGGAATCAATCAATGTTCCATCCATATCAAAGATGACTGCATCCACGTCTTTCAACAAATTTATCATAATTTTTCTAACTCCTCTTTTGTCAGTGGGCGGTATTCGCCGATATTTAAGTTTTCATCCAATACAAGTGTACCCATCCGAAGTCGTTTTAAATAAATCACTTCTTTGCCAACCGCTCGAAACATCCGCTTTACTTGGTGAAACTTTCCTTCCTGAATGGTCAGATGAATCTGGGAAATCTCATCCGATGTGATAATTTCAAGCTTTCCGGGCATTGTGATCTCCGGCTGTTCTAGCCTTCCGATATTGACTCCGTTTTCAAAACTTCTCACATCGTCTTCCGTCACCTTACCGGATACACGGGCAAAATAACATTTGTCCACATGTTTTTTCGGAGATAACAGACGATGTGCCAGCTCTCCATCATTTGTGATCAACAGAAGCCCTTCCGTGTCCTTATCCAGTCTCCCTACCGGAAACAGATCTTTTCTCTTCTTCTCTTGGATGAGATCCACAACAGTCTGGCAGCTTCGATCCTCAGTTGCTGAAATAACTCCGGCTGGTTTATTTAACATATAATATTCAAAGCTTTCATATCCAACTTTTTCTCCGTTTAAGCAGACTTCTTGAACTGTTTGCTCCACTTTTGTCTCTGGTTTTTTCACAACTGCACCATTCACAGATACCTGCCCGCTTCGAATCAATTTCTTCACTTCCTGTCTTGTCCCACATCCCATATCTGCCAAATATTTATCCAATCTGATCATTAACAAAGCCTCCATCCCGGAAGATATTTATTTTTCAAAGTACCTCCGGCAATCTTTCCCCATCCGAGAGGATATCCATCTACACAGACAAGATGCCAGCCTTTCGCTTTTTTGTCTGCCAAGTCGTCCACCTCCAGAGTTTCGCCTTTAAGGTAGCGGCTAATTCTGTCATCTTCAGAGGAAATATCGATAATTTTCTTATATTCTTCTTTTTTCAGACACATAGCAAGCGCCTGACTTGGCTCAAAACGATTTTTCTTAAGTTCACCCAACAATAAACCTGTACGAAGGAAACGGATTCCCTTTACATCCGGTAAATCTTCCGGCATATAATAGACACGCTCCCCGTGAATATCAAGACGGTTTGCATCCATCTCCCAAGAAATATCTTGAAAGAATAATTCCAAATCTTCCGGAAGTTTCTTTCCTCTCTTTCTCGCTGAACCCTTTGTGGCAGCAGTCTTTTCTGCCAGTCGTTTGGCTTCTGCTTTTTCATCCCCTTTTCTAAGAAGCGCCAGATAATGACCTTCTCCTTTCATTTTGTGCGGGAATATGCGGACTGTTTTTTCATACTCTTTGTCCTTACTTTTTGTAAGTTCCGGATTTCCTTTTTCAAATCCCTCATAAGGAGCAATATCCAAAATCTCAAATTCCGGATAAGCATTTTTTAAATATTCAATGCTTCCTTCATTCTCTCTTCCGTCAAATGTACAAGTTGAATAGAGCATCAATCCCCCCGGCTTTAACATTCTTGCAGCCTGTGTGACAATGCTTTTCTGGATATTGGCAAAAAATTCCGGTCCATGTTCCTCCCATGCCTTTACCATTTTCTTGTCTTTTCTGAACATTCCCTCACCGGAGCATGGCGCATCAATAAGGATCTTATCAAAATATTCCTCAAAATAACTTTCCAGTTTTCCGGGCTCTTCGCTTAAAACAAGAACATTACCGATTCCAAATACTTCGATATTTTTAAGAAGCCCTTTGGCTCTGGAATTACTGATATCGTTCGCAATAAGTACGCCTTCGCCTTTTAATTTTGCTCCAAGCTCTGTCGCCTTGCCGCCCGGCGCCGCACATACATCCAGAACCTTATCCCCTGCTTCAATAGGGAGTCTGTTAGCCGGTGTCATGGCGCTTGGTTCCTGCAGATAATAAAGACCTGCAAAATAGTATGGATGCTTAGACGGAACTACAGATTCCCCGTCATAGTAGAATCCATTTTCAATCCACGGAATCGGCTGAATCTCAAATGGACAGATCTTTTTGAAATCTTCCACAGAAATTTTTCCGGTATTTACACGAAGACCATAATACCTTGGCTCTTCATAGCAGGCAATATATTCTGGGAATTCCTCTTTTAATAGTCCCTTCATTTTTTCTTCAAATATCTCTGGCAGCTTCATGCTGTTTCCTCCTGTAATAAACGACAATCTATTTCCTTAAGTGAATATAAACAATAATTACCCATAATAAATTATTATAGCACATCTATCCTTATAACTCAATTTTTGAACACATATTTCAACTTCTTACTTTCTAAATATTTCAAGACATAATAAGGATTCACACTCACTTCGTTTCCATTTTCATAGAAATAGATTCCTACATGTAAATGAACCGCAAAATTGCCTGTCGTACCTTCTGGTCCATAACCGGAATCTCCCATGAAGCCTAAAAGTTCTCCGGCCTTCACCCGTTCTCCTTCATTAATGTTAGAGTAGCTTTCCAAATGAGCGTAGTAATAATAAGTACCACTATCAGAAGTGATTCCAACTCGATATCCGCCTTTTTCCAGCCATCCAAGGTTTGTTACTACGCCATCCGTCATACTAACGATAGGATAAAGCCCTCTTTTATTAACAGAAGCCATAAGATCTGTCCCTTCATGGCCTCGTGCTCCTCCATAACTCCTGTCCTTCATCCAACTATTAATCAAGGATGTAGTTAAAGACTTATCCACGGAAGATTCGGCAACAGGGTAATAACTCACTTCGTTTTCCACATGCCGGAGAAAGCGAAGGCATTCTTTTGATAATAATGCGTCACCTTCCCTTTGTTCTGTCGAGAAAAATTGAGCGCGGTACTCCTGATCTTGTATCGTCTTTTTCCGACAAGTATTGCGCACTCCGATTTCAAGACATCGATTTGCGGTAAGTACAGAGAAAAAGGAACAAAGAAATAATAGTAAAATAATTCTTCCCGAATGAAATGCTTTCATAATTTTTCCTACACAACAACTTCTTAGCAATATATAGACGATGAAGTATTTTTATGATACAGAAATAAATTTCCACTAAAAAAGCCGGCAGAAAATATTTTCTGCCGACATCATAGATTTCTTCTGTTTATTTTAATCTTCTCATAAGCTCTTTGAGATAGTCCCATACACGCTCAGCGGAAGCAATGTCAAGACTCTCCTTAAAGGAATGAACGTCTCTAAGATCAGATCCGATAGATACGCAGTCCAGCTCCGGACGTTTGTTTAAGAATAATCCACACTCCAATCCGGCATGAACCGTAACGATTTCCGGTTCTTTTCCATACATGTCTTTATATGTATCTACCATAATTGTGCGAAGTTTTGATTCCGGTTTATATTCCCATCCCGGATATTCGCTCGCAACAACTATTTTTGCTCCGACAACTTTTGCACAACGGTCTAACTGTTCGCGAACCTGATATTTCTTACTCTCAAGAGAGCTGCGGATCTGATAGGAAGCTTTTACATAATTTTCTTCATCGTTTGTTTCTACTACTCCGAGATTTAAAGATGTCTCTACGCTTCCTGCAAGCTTTCTGCTGTACTCAATCACTCCGTTCGGACAAATGATCAAATAAGAGATTACACGATCTGTACTGTCTTTATCAAAAGCCGCAACAGACACATCAGGACTCTCGGCAACATCCACGGTAAGTGTTGGTTCGTCTCCCATAAATTCAGAATCCCATAACTTCTTCATCTCTTCAACGTGTTTTTTAACTTTATCTACCTCTTCAGGCTTTACAACAATCTTTGCCGTTGCGCTAAGAGCAATTACATTGTCTTTAGAACCGCCTGCAATTGTTTCAATAACAAAATCTACATCACGAGAAATGCGATCTAAAAGACGCCCCATCATCTTATTTGCATTTCCTCTCTGTTTTGTGATCTCAAATCCCGAATGTCCGCCGAGAAGTTCGTGAATACGCACAGTAACCTCTGTTCCCGAAACACTTTCCTTCTTAACCGGAATATGATTCTGATAATTGATTCCACCGGCACATCCCGCTGTAAAAATCCCTTCTTCTTCGGAATCCAGATTAATCAGCATATTCCCTTTAAACAGAGACATATCAATTGCTGCAGCGCCGCCCATTCCGGTTTCTTCGTCTATCGTAAATAAAACCTCCAACGGCGGATGCGGAATATCATCGCTGTCCAAAAGTGCCATTGCCATTGCAAGTGCAATACCATTGTCGCCACCTAAAGTTGTATCTTTAGCTACAATATTTCCATCCACAATCTGAAGTTCCAGTGGATCTTTTGTAAAATCATGATTACTGTCCGGACGTTTTTCGCAAACCATGTCCATATGACCTTGCAAAATAACGGGTGCACTATTTTCGTAACCTGTTGTTCCCGGCTTCTTTATTACAACGTTGCCCACTTCGTCCTGAACCACTTCTAAATTACGATCCTTAGCAAATTTTGTGCAATAATCACTGATTCCCTTAATGTTGAAGGTGCCACGCGGCACTTCGCTGACCTCCTCGAAAAAATGAAATACTTTTTTAGGTTCTAAATTTTCTAACACTGCCATTTTCATTCCCTCTCTTTTACATATTTTCTATCTCTCATTATGGTACATAGTTCATAAAAAATCAACCTAATCCATAGAATAAAAGTGACAATTTTTACGAAGGTATTTTTATAATGAAGGATAAATTTTCAGCACTTTTAACAATATTTTTCTTCTTTTTAATTCTGCTTTTTCCTAAAACTTGCGTTACCGGAGCAGGTAAAGGTCTTGTGTTATGGTTTCATACCGTACTTCCCACCCTGCTTCCTTTCCTGATTCTGACAAATCTGCTCCTTGAAACCGGAGCAATTCATTTTCTGTCCAAACTTACCAAACCTCTTTTTTGTCGTCTATTTCATGTATCCGAATATGGCTCCATTGTAATTCTGTCAGGTTTTCTCTGCGGATACCCGCTGGGAAGCAAATTCACCTCCGACCTTCTGCGCAGACAAAAACTCTCATACAGAGAAGCTTCGTATTTACTCTCTTTTTGTAACAATACAAGCCCTATGTTTATCATCAGTTTCTTTATCCAGCAAAACTTGAACACACCAGCTCTCACACTTCCGACACTCGGAATTCTCATTGGCTCTCCTGTTTTGTGCAGTTTTATTTTTCGTAAAGAATTCATTGCATACGGAGAAGGACACCCAACTACTTTACCGCCCCGGATAAAACAAGAAACAAACGGTGGACTATTTGATTATTGTATTATGAATGGATTTGAAACTATTACAAAAATCGGAGGATACATGATGCTTTTCACGATTCTGATAGAGCTTGGAAGTCTTCTTCCTTTTGAAAATCCTGATTTATCTCCTCTTTTATTATCTCCACTGGAAATGACTACCGGAATCGTCTCTATATGTCAGTCTTCTCTCGCTTTCTGTTGGAAATACATATTCAGTCTTGCCCTCATATCGTTCGGAGGCTTTTGTTGTCTTGTCCAGACTGCATCCATGCTTCAGGGGAGTGGACTATCCATTGTTCCATACATAACACAAAAGCTGATCACCGCGGGAGTGACCAGCCTTCTTGCTGTTTGTTATTTATTCTTTTTTCACTAAATGAGAATTTTATACGAATTCATCCTCGTCCTCTGCTTCGAGATCAAACTCCGGCTCCTCTTCCTCTACTGTGCCGTAAGCTGCTTCAAGTCCGCTTGCTGACTGTTCCGGAATCTCAAGTTCCGCACGGTTATTGCGGACCATATCGTAACACTCCTGAAGAGAATTAACCAGACCGTCATATTTGGTTGTATAACCATCTAATGTATGTCCGATAATACTCTCCGCATTTGCCAATAAATCATCTGTATACTGCATAGCGCCGATACGGATATCATTTGCGTCTCTTGTTGCATTGTCAAGAATCTGCTGTGCCTGCTCTGTGGCTGCTGTCACAACTTCATTTGCCTGTGCATATGCCTGCTGCATGATCTCATGCTCGCTGACAAGCTCTGTTGTCTGAATCTGTGCGTCCTCGATCAGGCTTTCAGCCTTTGCCTGTGCATCCGCAAGGATCGCATCTTTATTAGCAATAATTTTCTGATAACGTTTAATCTCGTCTGGTGTCTTCATACGAAGTTCACGAAGAAGCTCATCCATCTGATCTTTATTTACAATGATCTTGGATGTAGACAATGGCTGGAATTTACAGCTGTCAATATACTCCTCGATTTCTTCAATGATCTGTTCAATACGGCTACTCATTATTTACACTCTCCTTTTCATGATTTTCTCTTGTATTCTTCTCTCAATCGTCTCTGGTACAAACTGAGAAATATCCCCTCCAAAAGCTGCCACTTCCTTTACTATCGTTGAACTAAGATAAGAATATTCAAGACTTGTTGTAAGAAATACCGTTTCCAGTTCCGGTGAAAGTTTGTTGTTCGTCTGAGCCATCTGAAGCTCGTATTCAAAATCAGTCACAGCCCGAAGACCTCTCACAACAATTCCTGCAGACATTTCTTTTGCAAAATCTACCAGAAGTCCCTCAAAAGGAACCACCTTTACTCCCGTCATATTTTTGGTCATTTCTTTTAACATTTTAACACGTTCTTCCACGGAAAACAACGGTGTTTTTGCCTTATTATTCAGCACTCCTACAATTAATTCATCCGCAAGACATCTGGATCGTCTGATAATATCCAGATGTCCATTAGTAACCGGATCAAAACTCCCTGGATAAACTGCTCTTAACATACTTTTTTCCTCCCTAAAGGTTCAATAAAAACATGTTTATTTGTCTTATATTCTTTTGTTTTGATTACGGTAAATCCAAGATCTTGAAGATAGTCAAAAGTTGTCTCCTTTGCTGCTTCCACAATGATCACTCCTTCTTCCGCCAGAAGATTGGAACCAGATAAATACTCCAAAACTTTCCGTTCTAATTCTTGATGATACGGAGGGTCCATGAAAATATAATCAAACTGTTTATCACCTTCCAGTTTATAAAGCGCTGTCATCACATCGGTAGACATCGTAATTGCCTTCTTCATAAGATTCGTCGTCTTAAGGTTATCACGAATACAGGACATTGCTTTTGGGTTCTTCTCAACAAAAACTGCACCCATAGCGCCTCTGCTGAGCGCCTCAATTCCAATTCCGCCGCTTCCGGCAAACAAATCAAGAAACATGCAGTCATAAAGATACGGTGTCAGCATGTTAAATAACGTCTCTTTAATCCTGTCTGTGGTTGGTCTTGTGTCCATACCATCTAAAGTTTTTAATTGCAGCCTTTTGGCTGAACCTGCGATCACTCTCATAAAAAATCCCCTTATATTATAAGAAATTCAAAAGATACCAGATAGATGTTCGGCACATTGTGCTCTCACACTCTGGTATCATAAATACTATTTTAAATAATTATAAAATTGAATAAAAGAAAAGTCAATCCGAGACAGCTATAAAACTATTTCGCCTTCTTTTTAAATTGCTTCTTCCGTATGCGGACGGTTTCTTCTTGCACCTATGATATACATGATAGCCGGAATACATCCAATGATAAAATAAGCCGATATCACCCATATGTCAGAAATAGTTAAATGTCAATACAGGCTCACAAAAAAATTAAGGCATGATACTTCTCTTTTTCTAAGTACCACACCTTAATTTCGTTTTCACATTTTTAATTTTCTTATTGCTTATTTACCAGCCATCTGCTGTTCCTGCTGTTCGATCATTTTCTTTACCATATAACCGCCAACAGAACCATTCTGTCTGGAAGTAAGGTCTCCGTTGTATCCGTCTGTCAACGGTACTCCAAGCTCGTTTGCAACCTCGTATTTGAATTTGTCTAATGCACCTTTTGCCTCAGGTACGGCTGCTCTCTTTGATGAACGATTTGCCATTGTTCTTCTCCTCCTTTTCGTAACTTTGTAACCTTTGTTTTTGTTACAATGCTAGTATATGGAGGTTTTAAATTATTACACTAGAAGTTCTTTCATAATCTGGAAGTATTTTCAATAAATCGATTTTTTCCTCTTCCAGCCAGTTTGCAGCCTCATTTGCCATCTTTAAAACATTGCTATCCTGATACACATCTGCCAATTTAAAATCCATAAGTCCGCTTTGGCGGATACCGAAGAAATCACCGGGACCGCGAAGCCTTAAATCTTCACTGGCTATTTGAAATCCGTCATTTGAATGGTTCAAGATTTCAAGACGTTCTTTTGTCTCTTTTGATTTAGATGCACTCATAAAAATGCAATAAGACTGATATTTTCCTCGTCCTACTCGTCCTCTCAGCTGATGAAGCTGAGCAAGTCCAAAGCGCTCTGCATTTTCAATCATCATGACTGTGGCGTTGGGAACATCAATTCCAACTTCGATTACAGTTGTTGATACGAGTATTTGTATTTTATTTTCTCCGAACTGCGTCATGATCTCATCTTTTTGTGCCTGTTTCATTTTACCATGAAGATAAGAGACTAAGATACCATCTCCCATTTCCTTTTGAAGTTCTCCGGCATAATCAATGACATTTTCCGCTTCCATGCTCTCGCTCTCTTCTACCATAGGACAGATCACATAGCATTGTCTGCCTTCTGCAATCTGTTTTTTCATAAACGCATACGCGGTATTTCGATAACTGGTATCTACCACACAATTTTTAATGGGAAGCCGATTCGCCGGAAGTTCATCAATAACGGAAATATCAAGATCTCCGTAGAGAATGATGGCAAGCGTCCTCGGAATCGGTGTTGCACTCATAACAAGTACATGCGGCACACCGCCTTTATTGGCAAATGTTTCTCGCTGCTTTACTCCGAACCTGTGTTGCTCATCGGTAATTACAAGCGCCAGATTGTCATAGAATACTTTGTCCTGAATCAGCGCATGAGTTCCAATGATAATTTTTGCAAGCCCACATTCAATCCGGTCATAGACCTTTCTTTTTTCTTTTGCCGTCATAGAACCTGTAAGGAGAACCACATTCACAGGAATATCATAGGTGTCAAATAATTTACAGATAGACTCATAATGCTGCCTTGCCAATACTTCTGTCGGCGCCATCATTGCCCCCTGATATCCATTCATAGCAGTATTTAATAATGCAAGCACAGCTACAATAGTCTTTCCCGAACCAACATCACCTTGCACAAGTCTGGACATCACCGTATCAGATTTCATATTTTCCGAAATCTCCTGCCACACCTTCGTCTGCGCATTCGTCAACTGATAAGGAAGTTTACGAATCAATTCTTTCACCGCCGGATGCTCTTCCATTACATATTCGTTTGACATCCGTTCATTGCTCGTCTTTAATTTACGCAATGATAATATAAAAGAAAGAAATTCTTCAAATACCAGTCGTTTTCTCGCATGGTAAAATACTTCTTTATCTTCCGGAAAATGAATTCCGCGCACGGCATAGTTATATTCTGCCAGTTGATATTTCAACCGAAGTTCTTCCGGAAGGCTTTCTTTAGAAAGATTTAACCCTTCAAGTGCTTGTTTTACCGCTTTCATAACAGTATTATTACTAAGTCCGGCTGTCAGTCCGTAAATTGGCTGCAGTGTATTTAATTTTTCATCGTATTTGTCCGGCGGACAAAAAAGCTCCGGGTGTTCCATTACGAGATGATTCCTGCGCCTTGTAACTTTGCCTCGAAGGGTGACGGGCTGACCGCTCTTTAATGTATTTCTTAAAAATGGCATACGAAACCAGATCACTTGAATGGTCCCCGTCAAGTCTTTGATATGCGCGGTTGTCACCTGCATATTTCTCGTACCGGAAACCTGCACTTTGCCAAAGACTGCGCCGGAAACCGTCTGAATATGACCTTCTTCCACTTCGGAAATCGGTATCGCCTCTTCATACACATCATAACCTCTCGGATAATACCGGATCAGATCGCCAACGGTATAGATACCGACCTTTTCAAATAACTTCTGGGTCTTCTCTCCTACACCTTTTATTTCTTTTATACTTGTCTGTTCAATCATCGTCTTCTTCCTACTAAAAACAGGGGACGAAAACGCCCCCTGTTATCTCTCTTTTCCGACTTATTCTACAGCTAATACATAATAGTAGATTGGCTGTCCACCAAAATGAGCATCCACATCTGCATCTGGATATAACTCTTCAATCTGTTCGATCAATTCATTGGCGTCTTCTTCTTTCACTTCTTCACCATAATAAACACTGATCAGTTCGGAATCTTCGTCAACAAGCTGTTCCAACATTTCCAAAGTGGTCTTGCGGATTTCACTTCCAACTGCAAGAATTCCATGATCTCCGATACCCATGATATCACCTTCATGGATTTCTTTATCATCAATACGAGTGTCGCGCACTGCATAAGTTACCTGACCGGTCTTTACATTTTTCACTTCTTCCAGCATTGCCTCTTCATTAGTTTTAGCATCTGCGTCCGGCATGAAGTTGATAATCGCTGTGATTCCCTGTGGCACAGTCTTGGTTGGGATAACGATGATTTCTTTATCTTCCACAAGATGTTTTGCCTGATTTGCCGCAAGAACGATATTCTTGTTATTCGGGAGAATAAATACGGTATCTGCATGGACTTCATCGATCGCTTTCAACATATCGTCTGTACTTGGATTCATCGTCTGACCGCCTTCGATAATGTAGTCCACTCCCAGTTCTTTAAAAATATTATTGATTCCTTCACCGATAGAAACCGCAATGAATCCCATTGGCTTTCTTGGCTCGCTTGCTTTCTTCTCTGCAGCATCCTGTTCCTGCTGTTTTGCAAGATTCTCCGCATCACGGATTAATTTCTCCTGATGCTCTTCACGCATATTATCAATCTTCATTCGGGATAACTGTCCGAAAGTGAGCGCTCTCTGAATCGCAAGTCCAGGATCATTTGTATGAACATGAATCTTCACTACATCATCATCCGCTACACATACGATAGAATCACCGATGGAAGACAGATATTCTTTAAACTCGTGTTCATCCTGCTCTGTAAATTCTTTTTCTGTAAGAATGATAAATTCTGTACAATAGCCAAATTTGATATCGGCAGTATCCTCTGCACTGATCTTCGTTACGCCTGCTCCTGCACTTGGAGCAATTGCACTGTAATCAATCTCTTTTCCAAGGAACGCGTCATATGCGCCTTTGATAACTTCCAAAAGTCCCTGTCCGCCGGAATCAACAACTCCTGCTTCTTTTAATACCGGAAGCATATCCGGAGTTTTCGCCAACACTTCTTCTGCATAGGAAATAACTGCCGGAATAAATTCTTCCAGATCATCTGTCTCCTGCGCCATCTCAGAAGCTTTTTCCGCAATTCCGCTTGCCACAGTAAGAATAGTACCTTCCTTCGGCTTCATAACTGCCTTGTACGCAGTCTCTCTGGCTCTGTTACATGCCGCTGCAAGAGCGAGCACATCAATTTCTTTCTCCTCACGGATTGCTTTCGTGAATCCACGCAGAAGCTGAGATAAAATAACTCCTGAGTTACCTCTTGCACCACGCAAGGAACCGGAAGAAATTGCTTTTGCAAGATCTGCCATCTTCGGGTTCTGAAGAGCGGTTACTTCTTTTGCCGCAGCCATGATTGTCAATGACATATTGGTTCCTGTATCTCCATCCGGTACCGGAAATACATTTAATTCGTTGATAAATTCCTTCTTTGCCTCAATATTTTGTGCACCTGCCAAAAACATCTTGGCAAGCATATCCACATTTATAGTTTTTGTAGCCACTTCTTTATGTTCCTCCTTAACTAATCAATGACTCTGACGCCTTCAATGTAGATATTGATCTTATCTACCGGCATGCCGGAAAATTCTTCCACCTTATATTTTACATTGCTGATCAAGTTCTCTGTTACCGCAGAGATGCTTACACCATAAGCAACAATAATATGGAAATTCAGACTAATATGATTCTCTTCAGAGATTGTCGCCTGAATTCCACGAGTCAGACTCTCTCTCTTTAATAAGTGGACCAAACCGTCTTTCACATTGACAGCAGCCATACCTACAATACCAAAACATTCCACTGCGACTGTTCCGGCGTATTTTGCGATCACCTCAGGATCAATTGTTATAATACCAAGATCTGTACTAACGCATCCTTTCATATCTAAGCCTCCACTTCTATTATTCCATATATTTTAATCATATACTTAATGTTTACATTATAAACTGTTTTACCTGATTTTACAATTAGAAAGTTCCTGCTTTCTTCTAATCGTTATACACGCGTCACGCCCACATTCCGTCAAGGTGAGACTCCTTAGAATGTATAGCAACAAAAAACTCAGATTCCAAAAATGAAATCTGAGTTTTTGATTTACGTCACATATCGAATTAAGCACGCTCAACTCTGCCTGATTTCAAACAAGAAGTACAAACATACATTTTCTTTGTAGCTCCGTTTTCTGTCTTAACACGAACTGATTTTACGTTTGATTTCCACATCTTTGGTGTTTTTCTATTAGAGTGGCTTACGTTATTTCCAAAGTGAGCACCCTTTTCACAAATAGCACATTTTGCCATGACTGCACCTCCTAACGATCATAATAAGTCTTTCTACAGACTCGCAACATTGACATTGTAGCAGAATCTTTTTAAAAATGCAAGTACTATTTCACAATTAGCATTAAAAATTAGCAGTTAATTTAACAGCAAAACAAGATATATCCTGCCAGCAAACAGAGAATGATACTTAGCACTTCCACGAATGTATTTGGTAAGATCATTGCAAGGACAAGTCCTACCGCCACCCAGAACAGGGCAAATCCTATGACTTTTTTCATCGCTTTATTCCCTGTGCATTTTCTACTATTCTATGTCTGAATGCCGTCTGCTATGACAGTAACGTTATACTTCCTTGGATTCTCCATCCAGAATGTCGGCTACGTCCCGTTCTGTCATCTTTTCATCTTTCCCTGAGCTGAATTTATCAATCGCATCCGGGATCATATCCAGAATCTTTGTCATTGTATCCTGATTTTTAATATTTACAAGCTTTGTCTTACCGTTCTGGATAACAAGAACCGCACACGGAGTCATCTTGCCGCCCAAACCACCGGCGCCTTTTTCTTTTTTATCGCCGTTAAAAGCACCGGCGCCCACGCCGAATGACACATCGATCAGCGGAAGAATGATCGTATCTCCGATATGGATTGCATCACCTACAACCGTCTTAGAAGAGACGATTCCGTTCATTCCCTGAAAAAGAGCGTCCACAGTTCCTTTAAAATTAATATCTGCCATAATGCTTCCTCCTTATTTCCGGCATGTTTACCATTCAAAATTTTTTATATCTTTGTATGAGCTTCTCACATCTTTATTCCAGAATAATCTCCACGCCACGCTGGCAATGTGACTTACCTTAACTTTTCCGCAGACTGCAAATCTTCCCTGAAACACTTGATGTTCAAAATCAGGAACGATCTCTGTTTCTTCACTCATAAACGGATAGAGAACCGCCAGAACCGCCAAAAGCTTACCTGTATAAGAAGGATCGTCAAAACCATATCTTAAAACAGCTTCTATCTTCTTAGGTTTTAACTTCTTAAGATACCACAAGAGTTCCTTCTTTATGCCTTCATAGGCTCGAATGTGAGTTTCGTCCTGAACAAACTGTGTCAGCTTGTCCTTTTTTTCTGTCAATAACTTTATTTTATCACACAATCCCTGAATTGTACATTTTATCTTTTTGATAAAGGTTTGAATTTTTTGTAATAAGCCATCCCGTTTTTTCTTAACTTTTTCTGAGTTTTCTTCATGTTCTTCAGCATCTGAGGATATCGCTTCAACAGCTTCTTCCAGATCTTCTTCAACTTCTTTAAATTCCTCCTGAATGCTTTCACCGCTCTTAACTTCTTCTGGTTTTTCACCCACATTTTCAGAAATCGGTTGCCCTTCCTCCTCTTCATTTTCATTCTGAATGCCTCCCTTTTTTCCGGCCATCCGTTTGAACCACGCAAATCGGATACGCCACATCAGTTTCTGATCTTTATAATATACATCTGCCCGAAATAGATGTAACAGCCATGTAACTTTTATCTTGCCCTTTAATGATGCGGCAGTTCCTTCTGATCTGCCTTTGATTTCATACCGAAAAGGGACAAAAAGAACAATACAAAGCAGCAATACAAGTATTCCCAGTATCGCTGTGATTATAATTCCTATGATTTTTAAGACGAACAACAATATATGTAGCATTCTATTCTTCCTGCTCTCTGTCTAATATATAAGAACGGATATCCGCGCTCTTTGTCTTATTATACACTTCCTGTGTGATTTCTTCCACCAATTCTAGTGCTTCTTCGTAATCTTTGGAAATTCCCACCACAAAGAGATTCTCTCTATGGAAAACCGGCTGTAAAAGCAGAAGGTATCTATGTATTTCCAACTGATTTTTTTCATCGGGAGCAAGAGTCACAAGAAAAATTCCCGGAAGAATTTTTCCTGCCTCTATCTTTTGTATGATTTTATCTTTTTTCTTTTCAAGTCCTTCTGACAAATACAGATGTTTATAATATTTCATACAGAAAACCTCTTCTTCTATGACTTAATAATAAGCGTCAAATACTTTTTTCGCCACATTCACGGCTTTTGCTGTACCGTCAGAGCCTTCAATGATCACACTGATTGCCAGATCCGGATTGTCTACATTCGACATACCTACAAACCACGAATGGTCCTTTTCTTTGTCGGAGCTATATTCTGCAGTTCCCGTTTTGCCGGCAGCTGTATAACTCTGTCCGGAAAGTACGGAAGCTGTTCCGTACTCTACAACACTTGTCATATAGTCCTTAAGCTCTGCGGCTTCGCCGGATGTCATAAGGTCTTTGTATTTCTCCGGTTTATTTTCATCAATGATCACGCCTTTATAATTTGTAACCGAATCCACAAGATAAGGCTCCATCAAAGTTCCACCATTCGCAATCGCAGAAGTAATCAGCGCCATATGATAGGGACTCACCTGCGTCTGCCCCTGTCCCATCGCAGTCATCATTTTTTCTGCGGTTCCGGCATCTTTAGACAGCGTAAAGGAACTCTTCTTGTAAGGAAGAACACTCGGAAGCTTGGAATTAAACAACAATTCTTGTGTTGTCTGCTGGAATTTCTCTACATCCAATTCCTGTCCCATATTGGAAAAGGAAGTATTACATGAATAAGCCAGACTGTCTCTGAAATCTACTGTTCCGTGTACTTTTCCTCCGAAACAATGAATGGTATTTGAACCACTGTCAATCTCTCCGGTACAATTGTAAGAATAAGAGGATACATCCGGGTTCTCTCTCATATATTCCAGAGCTGTCACGATTTTAAACGTTGACCCCGGCACATAATGTCCCTGGGTAACACGGTTTAAGAGAACCGCTTCTTCATTCGTATTCAGACTTTCCCAGTTTTCTGCCACACTGCCCGGATCAAAATCCGGCTTAGATACCATTGCAAGGATTTTACCAGTATCCGGCTCCAGCACCACAACTGCTCCCTTGGAACTTCCAAGTGCATCGTAAGCTGCTTCTTGAAGATCGACATCCAATGTTGTCACAACGTTATCTCCGATATTCTTCTCATCCTTGAATTCTTTCGCTATTTTTTCCAGAAAAAATGCATTGGATGTAAGAAGTTCAAAATTCATCTCTGATTCCAGTCCTGATTTTCCTTTGTCCGAATATCCTACTACATGAGCAAACATATTTCCGTAAGGATATTCCCTCGTCTCTGTTCCATCCTCTGATGTTGTTGTCTGTGCAAGCACTTTGCCGTTCTTGTCAAGAATCTTCCCTCTCACGACACGTTCTGCCAGAGAGTCCAGTCTTGCATTGTGTGAATTACGGATCATATCACGACTTTTCACAACATTGAAATAACACAGATATCCCATCATCACAAGGAACAGTCCGACAAACACATACGTAACTCTAGCGAACTCTTTGTTTCTTGCGCGCTTTTTCTGTTTGCGGCGCTTGTCTTCTCTGCGGGCTTCTTTTTGCTCCTTCTTTGACATTTGCCGGCGCTCTTCTTTTTGCTTCAATTTTCTGTCTGCTTCCCTTAGCTCGTAGCCTTTCTTTTTTCTTTCTTTCAATGTCCTCTTCCTCGTCTTCTCTTAATAAATAAAGTCCCTGTATGATCGCGAACATAATGATCGTACTAAATAAGGAGCTTCCGCCATAGCTGACAAGCGGAATCGTTACTCCCGTGGAAGGGATGAATTTCGTCACACCTCCGATGGCAAGAAATGTCTGGAAAATGTAACAGGTTCCAAGTCCGAGTGCCACCAGCTTATAAAAAATATTGTGGAGCTGCATGGCAATATTTAAAAACATTACATATACGCTCACACAGATCAGCGTCATACATAAGGCGAAAATAATACCAAGTTCCTCTGCAATAGCCGCAAAGATAAAGTCAGATTCTCTTACCGGAATTGACATTGGCTCTCCCTGAAACAGTCCCATACCGAACCAGCCTCCGGTACCGATCGCAAAAAGAGACTGAGCAACCTGGTAACCTCCGTTGTCATACGCTGCAAGCGGATCTTTCCACGCAAGCACACGGACACGTACATGGTTAAACAAATGGTATGCCACTACCGACGCCGCACTTCCTGCACCTAAACCGGCAAGGATATAGAGCGGCTGTCTTGTTGCCACGTAAAGCATCGTAAGATATACCATAAAGATGATCAGCGCAGCTCCCAAGTCCTTAGATGCAACTAAGATCAATACATGAAACGCTGCCAGTGCTGTTGTAATCACAACGTTTTTAAATTCCAGTGATTTTTTGAAACTGGAAGCTACAAAGAATACGAAAACAATCTTAACCAGTTCCGACGGCTGAACGCTGATTCCTGCAATATCAAATCCAAGCTTCGCTCCATAGGAGACTCTTCCTGCCACTACGACCGCACCAAGAGACACAATACCCACAACTGCATAGAGCGTTCTCCATTCTGAAAAAAACTTAAACTTTCGAATGAGGACAGGAACTATAAAGCTAAGTCCGATAGAACCTGCCGCAATCAAAAATTGTTTCATGGCAATATCGTAATCCAATCTTGTCAACATGATCAGACCAATGCACAAGAGCATACACATATTATTAACGACCAGTCTTGATACTTTCGGATAGATCAGGATATACAGCAAAATAGTGGCTCCAAGAAGTACTACTTGTGCAAGATAGAAGACAAGCATCTTTATGTCTTCTGTTTCCAGATACATTACTAAAAATGCTATGATATGGATCATAAACATCAACACATTCTGCTGTCTTAAAAGCTGCCGCTTTTTATCCGGATCTTGATAGCCAAAGATACTAAAGCATAGAAATGTATACATTGTAATCAACAATATAATACTGTATTTCGACAGCTCTACAATTATATTTACCAAAGTCTCACCTACTTTACTCCTCGCTTAAAATGACCTTTTGTATACTCTATAGCCGGAATTCCCACTTGCTTCCCATCCAGAAATGTCTGAGCATAAAGATCTGCGATTTTTTTCATCTCTTTTGCTGACTCCGTCACAAAATCAAGCCGAAGTTCTGCCGGACAGAGTCTTCGGATTTCTTCTGCCTGATGAAGCAGCATTAACGGAATCGGATTATAAATTACATTATAACAGTATTTACAATAATTTTTAACTGCAAATTTTTTTCCTCTCCGATCGGTCAAATATAAAACATCTTCCTGTTTTTTGCACCCTTCTGTATTCTTCTTCACACAATTCGCCGTAATCATCACAGGCTGGTAACCATATGCTATGAAAACGCCATCTGTTATATCAAGCCTCTGCAATTCTCTGTCATTTAGTTCCACCGATGCCGTGTATTGGTCTACGCCTTGTTTTTTAAGAAATTCTTTGCTCTCCTTATTAAAGACATAGAGGTTATAATCTCCGATGATTTCTTTATCATATCCGTGCCTTGCCAGCCATTGAAGAGTTTCATAATTACGAACCAGCACGCCGTCATAGCAAGTCACAAGTTCTGGATAATTTTGTTCTATATACTGCATCGTATTGTGCCGGCAGATATACGGAAGCGCCGCATAGACCTTCTTATCTGCCGCATTGCATAATTCCCGGATCCCTTTGTCAAAAATAAGGTTACTTTCCACATAGACAGCATTCAGACGCTCGTCACCAAGAGCTGTTTTACACTGTGCATAGTCGGACACAAACGCCGTAAGGCGCAGCTTGTTCTCTTGGCCGATGCTTTGCCTTTCTTCAATGTTCTGCCCTTCCATGTCAGCTTCTTTCACATCTTCCGGCTTCTCTTTCTGATGCTGTCTTACCGGTTCCTTTCGATGCCACGGTTGAACGACCGCCTCTTCCAAAGCTTCTATTCCCTGTCTTCTCAATTCATTGAGCGCCTGCATCGGAAGGAAAATATTTCCGGTGATCCTTACTTCCAGCTTCTCAAACTCTACTTCTGTCTCGCCGGTCTTGTTCATCTGCTTTCGAATCCGTTCTTCCTGAAGCGGCTGATTCTTGGCAGTCTGTACTACCTCTCCCAGAACAGACACCTGAATCTCATCAAAATTCAAATCCAGTTTAGCACGGTTCCCTTCTGAAAGTATTAATTTACCATTAATTTTTTCTTTTATTTTATAATTTGCCAGATTCGAGACTTCCTGAATTCCATCTTCCACCCGACCGGTGGAAATCATATTTTTCCCATTGTGTTGTTTATAATAGCCGGAAGAATAGCCCCGCCTCTGGTATACCCCTTCTAAAACCTTACGATCCTGCACTGATACCTGATAGCGCGCCGCACCTTCCGACAAATAGAGATCCGCATACTTTCGGTACATACTTACAACGGTATATACATAATCCGGCTGTTTCATACGCCCTTCAATCTTAAAGGAATCAATTCCCGCTTCAATAAGTTCCGGGATCATATCAATCGTACATAAATCCTTCAAGCTCATGAGCTCTCTCGGCTTTTGTCTTTCTACACTATAAGAAAGGCGGCATGGCTGCGCACATTGTCCGCGGTTTCCGCTTCTTCCGCCGATCATACTGCTCATCAGGCACTGACCGGAATAGCAGTAACACATTGCACCGTGTACGAAGCATTCAATCTCCAATCCGGTCTCTTTCTTCATGGAACGGATTTCTTCCAGACTTAATTCTCTTGCCGGAACAATTCTTTCTGCCCCTTGCGCTTTAAAAAACTCTGCTCCCTCTGTCCCTGTCACTGTCATCTGTGTGCTGATATGGATTCCAAGACCCGGAAACCATTCCCGGATCAGAGAAAGTGCACCTGTATCCTGTACGATCACAGCGTCAAGCCCTTGACAATAATACGGCATCAGATATTTATAAAGTTCTTCCACTTCTTGATCTTTGAGTAAGGTATTAACTGTCATATAGATTTTTCTGCCATGAAGATGCACATAATCAATAGCAGCAAGAAGCTCTTGCTCCCCAAAATTGTCGGCATAGGCTCTTGCTCCAAAGCGACTTCCTCCTACATACACTGCATCTGCCCCGGCACAGACAGCTGCTTTCAAGCTCTCAAGAGAACCTGCCGGCGCCAGAATTTCTATCTTCTTTTGTGGAACACCTTTCCTCTTTGTCATCTGTATTCCCTTTCTATCTATATATCTATTAATTTTCTCTCTATCAGTAGAAAAGGCTGTCCAAAGACAGCCCTACTTCTTTTTATTCTTCATTTCAGTTTCTAACTGAACAATCTTCATTTGAAGCTCTTTATTTTCTTCCTTCAGCTTGTCCATTGCTTTTTCTGCATTCTCAAGCTTGATCTGAACAGATATTAACTCATGCTTCAGATCATACATGTCTTTATCTTTTTCTTCGATATCATTTTCCAGAGTGCTCCCCTGCTTCTTTGCCTTAAAATAATCATCAGCAATATTAAGTGCGAGCAGCACGCTTCTTGTCTCTGCGCTCTGTTTGCGATATCCTTCACTGCTTGTACATTCGTCTAACTTGTGGTTAATATAAGTTGACACTTTCTGTAAATACTCTTCACTTTCAAATCCGCTCAAGGTAAATACCTTTCCGCCAATCAATACTTCCGTAAAATTTTTTGATGATGCCATAACAGCCTCCTGCAAATTTCTAATTTCTATAACCTATTATAAACTAATGTTCCTATAAAAGACAACTATTTTTCATTATTTTCATAGGAAATTCCCAAATGTCCGTAAGCTTTTTCTGTCACAATACGGCCTCGCGGCGTCCGCTGGATAAAACCATTCTTAAGCAGATAGGGCTCATACACATCTTCAATAGTCCCCGCATCTTCACCGATTGATGCCGACAGCGTATCAAGTCCTACCGGACCGCCTCCGAATTTCTCTATGACAGTAAGAAGAAGATCCCGGTCTGTCTGATCCAGACCTTCTCTATCCACGTCAAGAAGATCCAGGGCATAATTGGATACTTCTTCCGTAATATATCCGTCGTATTTCACCTGTGCAAAGTCTCTTACACGCTTCAACAGACGGTTTGCAAGTCTTGGTGTCCCGCGGGAACGTCTTGCAAGCGCGTCTGCTCCACGTTCATCAATTCCTACACCAAGAACCTTTGCCGAACGCAGAATGATCGTCTTCAGCTCTTCAATCGTGTAATATTCCATCCGGTTTACAACTCCAAAACGATCCCGAAGCGGAGCTGTCAACATACCGGCTCTTGTCGTAGCTCCCACAAGTGTGAATTTAGGAAGATCCAGACGGATAGATCTCGCAGTGGCTCCTTTGCCGATCATAATGTCAATGGCATAATCCTCCATAGCAGGATACAACACCTCTTCCACCTGACGATTCAGGCGATGGATCTCATCTACAAACAGTACATCCTTCTCTTGAAGGTTATTTAAAATTGCCGCCATCTCCCCCGGCTTTTCAATTGCCGGACCAGAGGTAATCTTCACATTCACATGCATTTCGTTGGCAATAATACCGGCAAGCGTCGTTTTTCCAAGACCGGGTGGTCCATAGAAAAGCACATGATCCAGCGCATCGCCTCGGTCTTTTGCAGCCGCAATATAGACTTTCAGCATTTCCTTAATCTTCTCTTGTCCAATATAATCATCCAGAAGCTGTGGTCTTAAGTTATTCTCTATCTTGATATCTTCTTCCAGATTTTCTGTTGTAATAATTCGTCTGCTCATTCTCTTCCACCCTACATCAGAACATCATATTCTTCAATGCTTTTTTAAGCACGGTCTCTACATCTGTATCTTCTGATATTTCCACCTGTTTTACCGCTTTCAAAGCTTCTGTACTTCCATAACCTAATGCAACAAGCGCCTGTACCGCTTCACTTTGTACGCCGCTATTACTGTTTTGTGCAGCTGCGCCTGTTTCTTTATCAGAAACTGCATGATCCAATGCATCCTCAATGCTCAATTTATCTTTTAGTTCTAAGATCACTTTCTCCGCTGTCTTCTTTCCAATTCCCGGCGCTGCGGAAATTGCCTTTACATCATTTGATAAAACTGCAAATCGAAGATCATCCGGCGACAATACAGATAAGACCGCCTGTCCTCCCTTCGGACCGATCCCGTTCACACCGATCAACAACTTAAATACCGCCAGATCGTCTCTTGTGAGAAAACCAAATAATTGCATTGCATCTTCCTTCACATTCAAATAAGTATGAATACGCACTTCAGAACCCACCGGCGGAAGCGCGCTCATAGACTGCACAGACATAAAGATCCCGTAGCCTACTCCTCCTACATCCACGATTATACGATCTTCTTCCAATGCAGCCAATTCTCCCCTTATATACTGAATCATAAACTCCTCCTAAAATCTCAGATTAGCAAGCCGTTTCAACATACTGTCTGAAGCGATCCCGATCAAAAGCCCCGTTACCAGCCCTGCAACAAGAAGTACCGGAAAATAATACATTACGCTAAATGTTTCTACGATCAACGACGCTATAATTAACTGCCCCACATTATGAAACACTCCTCCGGCAATGCTGACACCGATCACGCTAAAACCACCTTTTTTATGGAGGAGAGCCATCACTGTAAGACTCAACAAGCCACCTGCCAAACTATAAATAATACTAAAATAATTTCCAAAAATAAACCCTGAAAGCAACACTCTTACAATGGACAAAAGATAAGCTTCTGTCAGATTCATCCGATACAACGCGATCACAATAATCAGATTCGCAAGTCCAAGCTTCACCCCCGGAATTCCAAACTGAATTGGAATCAACGTTTCCACGTAGCTAAAAATCAATGCCAATGCCGTAAATACGCCAAAATACGCAACTTTACTCTTCACCTTTCACACCTCTAGTTTGTGATTCCGTCTAACTGACTGTTTTCTTTACTGTCTACTTCCACCACTACTTTATTCGGAAGGCAGATAATACTCTCATGGTTTTTCGACACCGGCTTCTGGTTCACACACAGCTTATCCGGGCAATTTGCATCCTCCATATCCGCCTCGTGATTCTTGATTACAAGAATGTTGGAACCGCCATTGATTTTAATCTCTCTATCTTCCGCAAGCGAATAGACCCCTTCAATCTTGCCGTTCACCTTAACGGTAACGCTTCCTGCACCTTCTGCGCCAATCACTTCATGGAGCAGAAACGCAAGTCCTGCCACGCACAGAATTACAACGATCAATACCCAGTCCTTCTTCGACATGCGCCTTTTTTTCTTTTCCTTCATATTTGTTAATTCATCCATATTCCATACCTCTCTGCGTTCTATTCTAACACAAGAAAACTGTTACTGCAATCACATGTTCGATTGCAGGCAGAGATTTCTTATGTTAAAATAAAAAGAACATTTGAACTATTTACATTATATTTATGAGGTGTTTTATGAAATATAAACAAATAACAGCAGTTTTAGTATCTGCCTGTCTGCTCCTTGCCGGATGTGCAAGTTTTGAGAAAAAACAGAATCCATCTTATACAGACACATTGTTCGATACTGTCATTAAAGTTCAGATCTTAGGTTCTGCCGACGAAGATGTCCTAAAAGGCGTGGAAAAGCTATGTAAAGACTATGATAAGAACTTTTCTATGACAAACGAAGAAGGAGAACTCTACAAAATCAATCATGCGCAGGGCGCTCCGGTAGAAGTTTCCGATGATATGGTCACATTGATTCAAAAAGGAATTTACTACAGTGAATTCTCAAGAGGAGCATTTGATATTACCATTGGTTCTGTCTCAAGCCTGTGGGATTTTAAGGAAGCAAAGACGGTTCCTTCCAGTGATGCCATTCAGGAAGCACTCACCCACGTCAACTATAAAAATATTCACATCCAGAACAACACTGTACAATTGACAGATCCCTATACTCAAATCGACCTTGGCGCCATTGCCAAAGGCTATATTGCTGACCGGATCAAGGATTACCTGGAAGAACAAGGCGTAAAACATGCAACCATTAACCTGGGCGGCAATATCCAGACAATCGGAGCAAAACCGGACGGATCTAACTACAACATCGGCATTCAAAAACCTTTTGACGAGACAGGTGAATCTATTACATCCGTAAAGATCAAAGACAAATCCATTGTTACGACCGGGATTTATCAGCGGTATTTCGAGCAGGATGGAACGCTCTATCATCATGTACTGGATCCAAGAACCGGAATGCCTTGTAACACCGACCTTTACAGCGTGTCTATTATCACAGACTCTTCGCTCACCGCAGATGCCATGAGTACCGTATGTTGTCTGATGGGCTATCAGGAATCCATGAATGTGATCAGTCAGCTTGATAATGTTGACGCTGTATTTGTCACCGATGATGGAAATATCAAATATTCTTCTAATTTCCAGAAGAAACAGCCAAAATAAAAATCATGCATTTCATAATATAAGAGAAGCAGGACATTCGCCCTGCTTCTCTTTATGCTTTATAACGCTAATCGATTGTCTTTGTATTACAATCTGGCAACTCCACTCTTTCTTGCCGCCTCAGCTACAGCCTTGGCAACTGTGCCGCCAACTCTCTCATCAAAAGCTGCCGGAATGATATAATCTGCATTCAGTTCCTCTTCACTGATCAGTCCCGCAAGCGCCTTAGCCGCCGCAATCTTCATCTCATCATTGATATCTCTTGCACGCACATCAAAGGCTCCACGGAAAATTCCCGGAAACGCCAACACATTATTGATCTGATTCGGGAAGTCACTTCTTCCGGTTGCTACTACCTTCGCACCGCCGGCTTTCGCCTCATCCGGGAATATTTCCGGTGTCGGGTTTGCACAGGCAAAGACAATGGCATCTTGATTCATAGTTTTCACCATATCAACAGTAAGCGCTTTCGGCGCAGATACACCAATAAACACATCCGCCCCTTTGACAATGTCCGCAAGACTTCCCTTTTCTTTTCTTAAGTTTGTGATCTTCGCCATCTCTTCTTTTACAGGATTCATTCCTGTTTCTCTTCCTTCGTAGATAGCACCGGTCCGATCACACATGGTTACGTCTTTTGCGCCGCTTGTCAGCAATAATTTTGCAATGGCAATCGCTGCGGCTCCGGCACCGTTCATAACAATTTTCACTTTATCAAGTTCTTTTCCTGTCACTTTGAGCGCGTTCATAAGTCCGGCTAATGTAATAATCGCTGTTCCGTGCTGATCATCATGGAAAATCGGGATATCACATTTTTCTTTCAAACGTTTTTCAATCTCAAAACATCTTGGAGCCGAAATATCTTCCAAATTTACTCCGCCGAAACTTCCAGACACTTGGTAGATGGTCTCAACAATTGTATCTACATCCTGACTCTTAATGCACATCGGAAATGCATCTACTCCGCCAAATGCTTTGAATAACACGCACTTTCCTTCCATTACCGGCATTCCAGCCTCCGGGCCGATGTTTCCGAGCCCTAAAACAGCCGAACCGTCTGTCACTACAAGACACATATTGTGCCGGCGTGTCAGATCATAGCTCTTATCAACATCTTTCTGAATGGCAAGACAAGGTTCCGCCACTCCCGGTGTATACGCAAGTGCTAAATCTTCTTTTGATTTCACCGGAACGGTTTCTACCACCTCAATCTTACCTTTCCACTGTTCATGAAGTTTTAATGATTCTTTTGCATAATCCATGATACATTCCTCCTCTTATGCTTCAGTTACCTTAGTACATGTAATTGCAACGGAACCTGCTCCAATATGACAGGACACACTTAAAGACAGCTTGTCCACATGCATATCTTCCACATATTCCGGAAATTTAGCTTTCACTTCATCGCCCCACACAGCCGCATCCTCTTCACTACATGTATAAGCGATATCAATATTAACTTTCTGTCCGGCAAATCGGGAAGACAGATCCTTATCAATTGCTTCCAGCATTTTCTTCTTTGCCGCTTTTATTCCTCTTACTTTTGCAAAAGCATCCAGTTTTTCACCCTGGATCTGAAGAACCGGCTTCAGGTTCAATACGGTTCCGAGTGCTGCCGCAGCAGGCGTAATACGTCCGCCTTTTTTCAAATATTTCAAAGTATCTACCGTGATGTAGATACTGGATTCCATCTTATCATTCATAAGCGCACTGACAATCTCCTGTGCACATACGCCTTTTTCTGCCATTTTCAAAGCTGCCTCTACAGATCTTCTCTGTGTGACAGATATGCGCTGGTTATCAACCACATACACTTTTCCCTCATAGTCCTGTGCAAGAGACATAGATGTGTGGCAGAAACTGCTCAGCCCGCTGGACATAGGAATATGTACCACTTCGTCATACTCTTCCAACAGTTTGTCCCAAAGATTCATCACATCCCCCGGTGAAGGCATGGATGTTGAAATATTAGCATCCTCTTCCAGCTTCTTATAAAACGCTTCCTGTGTCAATGTAATATCTTCAAAAAACAGCTCTTCATTAATATAGAATGGCATTGGTATCACATAAACACCAAGCTCTTTCGCCTCACTCTGGGTGATTCCACTATTACTATCGGTTACAATTGCTACTTTTCCCATATGGTTCCCCGTCATCCTTTCTTTTTATAACCGGATAATCTCCGATACTTGATCTCTGTCTGCCACCATCATTTTCAGGTCTTCCCCGTGATACGGATTATCTCCCATCGTTACCTCAAGCTTTACTGTTTCATATGCAAGACGGGCATAATTATTTTCTTTACTCAAGTGGCCAAGCATTACGCAGCCCAGATCATCATGTAGTATATCACAAAGAAGCCGTCCTGACAATTCATTGGAGAGATGTCCTCTGTCTCCCATCACCCTGCGTTTCAATGGATACGGGTAAGGTCCCACTTCCAGCATATGGATGTCATGGTTAGCCTCCAATACAATTCCATTTAAATTTTTCAGATTTTCAACAATATATTCATCATAGGTACCAAGATCAGTTGCCACTGCCGCGGCTTTCTCCCCATGTTCAATCCGGTATCCGGCAGGTTCATTGGCGTCGTGGGAAATATGAAATGGATGGATATCCAAATCCCCCAGTCGAAATGTCTCATCTGCTTTCACTTCGTGAAGAAGTCCTTCAGGAAGCTTGCCCAATGATTTTGCACATTTGATTCCTTGAATAGTTCCGCTTGTGGCATAAACCGGAACCTCATATTTTCTGCTGAATACACCAAGCCCTTGAATATGATCAATATGTTCATGGGTGATCAAAATCCCGTCCAGATCATCACCGGTAATATCCAGATGTGTAAGACCTGCTTCAATTCTTTTTTTGCTGATTCCAGTGTCTACGAGAAGATGGGTATTTTCACTTCCTATGTAAATACAATTCCCACTGCTTCCACTGGCAATACTGCACATTCTCATGTAGTTCTCCTTGTATCTCTATCTTTCTTCCCCGAATATCTTACAGATCATGGACGATCTTGTCAAGCTGAAGCATCGTTTCTACAAATACTCCATTGTTGTCGATCACTCGGTCACAATTTTTCAGAAACTCTTCTTTCGGAAGCTGCGCTGCCATAATCTCATCAATTTTCTCCGGCTGATACCCTCTTGCGTAAGTCAGACGATTTTTGCGCACATCTTTTTTTACATAGACATACCAGAATTCATCACAGATTTCTTCATAATTGTCTTCTATGAGAAGCGCTGCCTCAATCAAGAACAAACTGGTGCATTTACGCTCTTCTGCTGCAATTTTTCTACGGATTTCCTCTTTTACCGCCGGATGAACGATTCCGTTTAATATTTTCAGTTCTTTTTCATCCGCAAAAACGATATCTGCTAATTTACTTCTGTTGATCTCGCCCTTTTCATCCAGAATCTCTTCTCCGAAATGTGCAACAATCTCATCATATACCGGAGCTCCTTTTTTCTGAAGTTTTTTTGCCACTTCGTCTGCCTGACAAATAGAAGCTCCGTATTTATCATTTAAATAATTTAAAATCTGTGTCTTACCGGCTCCAATGCCTCCGGTTAATCCTATAACTTTCATGATCTTTCACCTCTTATTTTGCTTCATACCAGTTGTTTCCGGTGTGCATATCTATCTCAAGCGGTACCGCTAAGACTGCCGCCTGTTCCATCTCTTCACGCAAAACCTCTTTTACTGTATCAATCTCTGTGTGATGCGTCTCAATTAAAAGTTCATCGTGTACTTGAAGTACTAACCTTGATTTCATCTTTTGCTCTTTTAACCTCTTGTTTACACCAATCATGGCAATCTTCATAATATCTGCCGCAGTTCCTTGGATCGGAGCATTCATAGCAACTCTTTCTCCAAAAGAGCGCTGCATAAAATTGCTGGAAGCAAGCTCCGGTACCGGACGTCTCCGTCCAAACAAGGTCTTCACATATCCGTTCTCTTTCGCATGAGCTACCGCATCATCAAGAAATGCTTTGATTCCCGGATACGTATGGAAATAATCTTCAATATATTTCGCCGCTTCTTTTCTCGTTATACTCAAGTCCTGACTAAGCCCGAAAGAACTGATTCCATAGACAATTCCGAAATTCACTGCTTTTGCATTCCTTCTCTGCGAATCTGTCACCTCGTCAAAAGGAACGTGAAAAACTTGGGAAGCTGTAATCCTATGGATATCTGCCTCCTCCCGATAAGCCTTGATAAGCTGCTCATCACCGGAACAGTGAGCCAGTACCCGAAGCTCGATCTGTGAATAATCCGCATCCACAAATACATACCCTTCTTCCGGAACGAAGACTTTACGGATCATTCTTCCAAGTTCTACCCGAACCGGAATATTCTGAAGATTCGGTTCGGTACTGCTGATTCTTCCGGTAGCTGTTACGGTCTGATTAAATTTCCCGTGAATCCTTCCATCTTCCTGAATATAGCCTGCCAGTCCGTCCGCATAAGTCGATTTTAATTTTGTAAGCTGTCGGTATTCCAGAATCTTCGCAACGATCGGATACTCCGGTGCCAGTTTCTCCAGCACATCCGCAGCCGTAGAGTAACCGGTCTTCGTCTTTCTTCCGCCCGGAATTTTCATATTCTCAAACAGAACTACTCCGAGCTGCTTTGGCGAGTTGATATTAAATGTCTCATTGGCATCCTCATAAATCTCTTTTTCAAGTTCTACGATTTTATCACCGAGTTGATCGCCATAGTGCTTCAACGCCTCTGCCTCTACCTTCACCCCATTTTTCTCCATGTCATAAAGAGTAAATACAAGGGGCATCTCTATCTCTTCAAACAGACTCCACAGTCCGTCTTCTTTCAGTCTCTTTTCTAATTTGGTGGAAGAAGCGTATGCGGTGTACGCTTCATAACATGCCTTCGTTGTAAGATCTGTCTTATCTTCCAAAATAAGGTCCAACTGTTCTCTGGCTACATCTTCATAAGTATAATCGCTTTTCAACGGATTCAGTAGATAAGCGGCAACTGTAGCATCAAAACAATTGTCTTTTCTCTGGAGCTTTAAGAACTCCATCTGAGCCTTCAGATCAAACACAACGAATCTATCCGCCTTCTCCGCAATCATTTCCAACTCATTTAACAGCCATTCACCACTGAGTTCCGCGTTGCACCGGATGCATAGAATGTCTTCCTGTGAAAAAGAAAGTGCGACTCCACCCACACCGGCTTCCTGTACAAAAAGAGGAAGCACATTCTCAAGATCCTTAAAGATTGCCGCACCGACACAGTCAGCCTGCGCTGCCTTTCTGAAGATTTCCATCGCTTCCGTTTTGCTTTCGATCACTCGAAAATGATCCTCCACGGAATTTGCCGGCGCTGTCACATCAAATTTTGACAACAAATTCTTAAACTGCAATCTCTGGAAATAGGCATAAGCTTCTTCGGTATATATATTTCCAAGCCGCGCTTCTTCGAAATCATAAGAAAAGTCAGCATGGACTTCAATGGTTGCCAGCGTCTTGCTCATCACCGCCAGATCCCAGTGTTCTTTTAATGCCTTTGATGCCCGCGGCGGCTTCAATTCCTCTACGTGAGCATATGCATTTTCAATGGAATGATATTCTGTAATAATTTTTGTGGCAGTTTTCTCACCGATACTTGGCACACCCGGAATGTTATCAGAAGTATCTCCCATTAATGCCTTCAAATCGATAAATTCCAAAGGTGTCACCTGATAACGATTCTTTACATCCTCACTGTAATAATCTTCCACTTCCGTTCTTCCCTGTTTTGTCTTAGGAATACGGATCTTCACATGTTCTGTGGCAAGCTGCAACAAATCTCTGTCGCCGGAGATCACAGACACTTCCATGCCCCGCTCTTCACCTCTTCTGGAAATGGTTCCAAGAAGATCATCCGCTTCCAGTCCTGCCTGCTCAATAGTCTTAATTCCCATTGCACCTAAAACTTCCTTGATTACAGGCACCTGCTGGCGTAGCTCGTCTGCCATAGGTTTTCGAGTTCCCTTATAGGCATCATACATTTCATGCCGAAAAGTAGGGGCATGCACATCAAAGGCAACCGTAAGATACTCCGGTTTTTCCTCTTCCAATATTTTGAACATGATCGTAAGAAAACCGTAAATCGCATTGGTATGAAGCCCCTCTGCATTGGTGAGATCAGGGAGCCCGTAAAACGCCCGATTTAATATACTATGTCCATCTATCAATACAATTTTTTCATTCATGATTCTTCTCCATGCATTTTATTACTATTTTATTATCATACACCAATTCAAGAGGTTTTAAAAGTAAAAAAATATTAAAAGAAGGCATTGTACCAAACAACGCCTTCCCATCATTTCCTATATATTTTCTGTCTAGATTGAATACCGGAATTCTTTATCCGTCAGTATTCTGGCAAAAATAAGTCCCAGCGGAAGCGCTGCCATAATGAGTACTGCCTCTGTAAACCAGTGGGATGCATCCATAATAGTGCCTGTTCCCATATTATAGATTGCCTTATACAAGTACATCCCCGGAACCATGATTACAATAGATGGGACTGTAATCGAGATTCTTGGATATCCATAAGATGGCTTTAACATTGACGCCAGAATTCCTGCTAAAAACGCACAGCCAAAGGCTGCAGCCGCCGGAGGTATCCCGATCAGATCAATAAGCTCCAGTCTTAATGTATTTGCAATCGCGCCAATCACTCCTGCCATGGATGCCATTTTCACAGAGCTACTGAACATAATAGAAAATCCGAACACGCCGCAGAAGCTTGCCAAAAATCGAAAACATGCCAATATGCCAACACTTAACCCAAGCGGCTGAAAATCTCCCGGCTTTAATTGGAGAGCGACTGCCAGAATCCATCCGGTCAACGTAGAGGTCAAAATAATTAACGCTGCATATGTAAATCTTTCGATTCCAGACCTTAAATCCAGCTTGGCAAGGTCGATTCCACTTGTAATAAATGGGAACCCCGGGATAATAAACAGCATGGCACAAATGTATCCGGCTTCGTGATTGGCAGACACACCAAATACAAGCTCTAACATTCGAAGTAATGCAGTATAACCAAGACAGGCTGCAGCCACACCTGCTACAACCTGTAACGCAAGTGTATACTTTCTGTGAATCAATTGCACACGAAGATAATTCCCGATACCGGCACCAAAAAAAGCACATAACATCTCTATCGGTCCGCCGCCTAAAAGTAACGTAAATCCACTGCAGGCGAATCCGGCAGCAAGTCCTAACGTCAAAGGCTTATACCCTGATTTTATCTTCTCCTGTTCATCCAGCTTCTTATGAAGCTCTTCAATAGATAAGTGACTGTATTTTTCTGAAAAGTCCAGAACAAACTGTTCGATCCTTGCAAGTTTTGCTGTATTTACACCGGTACCTGTCAGTGTCAGCACCTGGGAATAGCTTTCTCCGCCTTCCAGACAGGTATATTCAATAGACACCAGTCCGATATCCGCTGAACAGGTAACACCAAGCTCTCTTGCTATCTTATTCATAGAACTTCTCACACGCCATGCTCCTGTTCCGCAGGATAACAGCATAAATCCAATTCTTCCTATAATTGTAGATTTCTCACTCAAAGAAGCTTCTTTGATCGGAGTAGAATCATTTTTTTCTCCGAAAGAATGCCATGGAATTGGCATATGGTTTTTATCAATAGATGAAATATCTTCTCTTGTAATCTGCATAATTTCCTCTTCACACTTTATTTTAGTCTTTTTATTCTTTACTATCATACAGAGTATTCATTTTATTGTCAACAAAATGTCAATCTTGCTCAATACATTCCGACCTTCGTTTCTCTGCCGCGAAGTAAAACAGGGGCTGGTCATCCCATCCCCTGTTTCCATGTCTAATGTTTATTTTCACTTAATTGCGGAACCTTTTATTTCTCCTGCTCTGCAAGATATTGTGCACGTCCCTGGTCATAAAGATTATTCCCCTCACTGTCAATAATGACAACCAGTGGCATATCTTCAACATAAAGCTTGCGAAGTGCCTCAGCGCCGAGGTCTTCATATGCAATAAGCTCTGCTTCTTTGATTGATTTTGCAAGAAGCGCTCCCGCTCCGCCAATTGCACCAAAGTAAACACCGGAATACTTCTTCATAGCATCTACAACTTCCGGAAGACGTGCTCCTTTACCGATCATTCCTCTTGCGCCTACAGACATCATCGTTGGTGCATAGGCATCCATACGTCCGCTTGTAGTCGGTCCTGCAGAACCAATCACTTTTCCCGGCTTTGCAGGTGTAGGTCCTACATAGTAAATAGTTGCATCTGTCGGATCAAAAGGAAGTTCTTCTCCTCTTGCAAGAGCTTCACACATTCTCTTATGTCCGGCATCTCTGGAAGTATAGATCGTTCCTGTCACTAATACGCTGTCTCCTGCATGCAAAGTTTTTGCAAGTTCCTCAGTCAATGGTAATGTAATCTTTCTTGCTGCCATCTTAGATCACCTCCGTTTTGTGACGTGTTACATGGCAGTTGATGTTAACTGCACATGGCATACCTGCAATGTGTGTTGGTAACGTCTCAATATTCAGGCCGATTGCAGTTGTCTTTCCGCCGAATCCCTGTGGACCGATTCCAAGTTTATTTACCTTCTCAAGCATCTCTTTTTCAAGATCAGCATAGAATGGATCCGGGTTCTCAGAATCTACCGGACGCATCAGAGCTTTCTTTGCAAGAAGAGCTGCTTTATCGAAGGTTCCTCCGATACCAACACCGACAACCATTGGTGGGCATGGGTTTGGTCCTGCGGTCTCAACAACCTCTAAAATGAAGTCTTTAATACCCTGAAGTCCTGCGGATGGCTTGAACATACGAATCTGGCTCATATTTTCACTTCCGAATCCTTTTGGACCTACTGTAATCTTAATTTCCTCACCAGGCACGATCTCTGTGTAAAGCATAGCCGGTGTATTATCTCCGGTATTGCCGCGACGCACAGGGTCGCCTACTACTGATTTTCTAAGATATCCCTTATCATATCCGCGGCGAACACCTTCGTCTACTGCTTCGGCAAGATTACCACCTGTCAAATGAACATCCTGACCAATCTCAAGGAATACGCATGCCATACCAGTATCCTGACAGATTGGAACCTGTTCTTCTTTGGCAATCTCAAAATTGGTAATAATATTGTCCAGAACCCCCTGGGCAATCTCCCAGTCTTCACAGCCGCGACAGTTTTTGATCGCACACTGTACATCTTCCGGAAGAAACTGGTTTGCTTCAATACATAATTTTTCTACAACATCTGTAATCTGCTGTACATCAATTTCACGCATATGTAAAGCACCTCCTGTATTTTTATATAAATAATTCGAGAATTATAACGATTCCGGCTTACACCACTCGTTATAAGAAAATTCCTATGAACTGGCACGCCAGTACAACGAATACAAGCGCCACCGGATAAGTTGCTGCATAAGCAGAGGCAACATCATCTGTCTCGGTTACACGAATCAATGTGCCAAGCGCCGGTGTACTTGTCATACCGCCACAAATAGAACCGAGCGTGTTAAAGAGACTCAGCTTCAATACTTTCGATGCAAAAACATAGCCTAAAAGCATTGGAATCAATGTCATAAGCGCTCCGTATACGAAGAGAAGAAGTCCCTGTTCCTTCAGAATTTCCACAAAACCTGCTCCTGCCTGCACACCTGCTCCGATCAGGAACAGTGCAAGACCGAACTCTCTAAGACATTCTAACACATGTTTTTCTACTTTAACACTCAGTTTTCCGATTTTGCCAAAATGTCCGAGAATCAGACCGGCTATCAATGGGCCGCCGGAAGTTCCAAGTGAAAATACGGCGCCTCCCGGAAGCGGAATCTGAATCTTTGCCAACACAATCCCAAGGATGATAGCAAGGGAGAATGGGAAGAATCCCATACTGTCTGCATAGAATAATTCTTCTTTTTTTGTCTTTTTAAATTCTTCTTCTCCCACATTGCTGGCAGCTTCAAATTTGGCACGCTCTGCAGCCATATCTGTCTTTAAAAGCTTTGGAATCAGCTGAACAAAAAGCACAACTCCTACTACGCCAAACGGATACGCAATTCCATATCCTACAGATGCCGCTTCAGAACCTGTGGCATCAAGTGCAGCCGCCAGTCCCGGTGTACTTGTCAAGGCACCTGCCATCATACCGACACTGATATCATCCGGCACGCCAAGCAGCGTAATCACTCCTACACATGTAAGGGCGCCGGCTGCGATAATGATCACACCTAAGAGGATGTACGATGTCGCATTCAACTTAAAGTTACGGAAAAACTTAGGTCCGGCAATAAAACCGACAGATGTAACAAAGCAGATGAGCCCCAGTTCTCGAACCAGATCTGGAATCTCAAACCCAAAATGCCCAAATACTAACGCAACAAGAAGAATTCCTGCCGTACCAAGCTCAATTCCGCATATTTTAATACTACCAACCAGATACCCGATGACCGCAATTAAAAATACGATCATCAGTGTATTGGATAAAATATTTTCCTGAAACCATGTAACAATTCCCATGACTCAATTCCTTCTTTCCGTCCAGTTGACTATCTTTCGTGACGTGCATAATTTGGAAGAAGACGTGGAGAAACATCTCCTGTTTCAAGGTGTCCTTCTTTCAATTCTTCTGCATAAGCTTTCACATGATCAAGATTTGGAGTTCCAAGCTCTACTTCTTTCGCTTTTGCTGCCGCTTTCTTTCCTGCATTTCGTCCAAATACGATCACATCCAGAAGGGAGTTACCCATCAGTCTGTTTCTTCCATGGATTCCACCAGCTGCTTCACCGGCTGCAAGAAGATTCGGGATTGTCTTTGTAAATCCATCTCCATCGATCTCAAGTCCACCATTCTGGTAATGAAGTGTTGGATAAATAAGAATCGGAACCTTTCTCATATCAATGCCATACTTCATATACATACGGAACATTGCAGGAATTCTCTTCTCAATCGTACCCTCACCGCCAAGGATCTCGATCATTGGTGTATCAAGCCATACTCCTTTTTGTCCGTCTGGTGTCTCTACGCCACGTCCTTCCGCACATTCACGGATAACACCGGAAGCATTGACGTCACGAGTCTCCAATGGATGAATATATGCTTCTCCTTCTCCATTGACAAGCTGCGCTCCCACAGAACGAACTTTTTCTGTTACAAGAGCACCTAACATCTGTACCGGATAAGCAACTCCTGTCGGATGATACTGAATGGAATCCTGATAAAGGAGCGGTGCTCCTGCTCTGTAGCCAAGTACCAATCCGTCTGCGGTTGCTCCGTAGTGATTAGATGTCGGGAATCCCTGATAGTGCATTCTTCCGGCGCCACCGGTTGCAATTACGACTGTTTTTGCTTTTGCAACAGAGTAATCACCGGTCTCCATATTAAGAAGCACTGCTCCGGCTACCTGCCCTTTTTCGTCTTTCAGAAGCTCTACTGCAGAAGTAAATTCTACTACAGGAATCTTACGGTTGATCACTTCGTCTCTCAAGGTACGCATGATCTCTGCACCAGAGTAGTCTTTGCATGCATGCATTCTCTTTCTGGAAGTTCCGCCGCCATGTGTTGTAACCATACGACCATCAGCATCTTTGTCAAACATAACTCCAAGTTCATTGAGCCATTTAATTGCATCCGGCGCTTCCATAACAAGACGTTTTACAAGTTCCGGTTTTGCAGCAAAATGTCCGCCGCCAAAACAATCCAGGTAATGCTGAACCGGTGAATCATTTTCTTTATCCGCAGCCTGAATACCGCCTTCTGCCATCATCGTGTTGGCATCACCGATACGAAGCTTTGTAACGATCATAACATTGGCGCCTGCATTATGTGCTTCCAACGCACAAGAAGAACCTGCGCCGCCTCCTCCGATAACAAGTACATCTACGTCATAATCCACTTTATTGATATCCACATTTTCATTTACAAGACGACTGGTGGAATGAAGAACTTCTGCCAGTTCGATTGGAGCCTTTTCTCCTTTGTTCGGTCCTACTTTAATCTCTGCAAAAGCTTCTGGATTATAGTCTGGATGATATTTTTTCAGGAGAGCGTCTTTTTCGTCTGCTGTCAGACGTCTAGGCTCTGTAGACATACGCTCTTTTCTTGTAGCCTCTACCTTTTTGATAGATTCCATCATATTTTCCGGGTATGGTGTGTACATACTTTCGCCCTCCTTATTTCTCAATCTCTCTGTTGTTATAAAGTTCTTTCATCTCTGTGATTGGTTTCTTCATGATCTGTTCGATCAGATCGTCATATGCACCTGCATTGACTTCTTCTACACGTTTTTTCAAATGCTCTGTCTCTGCTGCAATATATTTTCCGGTCAAACGTCTCGCAAGAACACCTACATGCTGATGGGAAATTCCTGCCGGACATCTTGTAGAACAGCATCCGCATCCGATACAGTCGAATGATTCTTCTGCACACTTTTCAAATTCGCCTCTCTGTGCATATGCAATATACTGCATAACGTTGAGATCCTGTGTACAAGCATTTGTACAGGCATTACATCCAATACAGCTGTAAATCTCCGGATAAAGTTCCATCATAATCTGCTGAGTAGGTTTGATTTCATTAATATCATAAGTTCTCTTATCTGTCGGGAAGAATGGAATACTTGCCACATACATTCCTTCCTGTACCTGTGTCTGGCAGGCAAGGCAAGTCTTCAATTCGTTATCACCTTTAATACGGTAAATGGTTGCACATGCTCCACAGAATCCGTGACGACAGCCACATCCTCTCTTCCATGTATAACCGGCATACTCCATTGCAGTCATAATTGTAAGATCTGCCGGAACGCTGTATCTTTTACCGCTAAAATATACATTTACCATTTTTTCCATGTTGTTTTGTCCTTTCCTTGTCTAATACTCATTTGGCAGCTCGTCAATCTCATCAAATCGGAATACCGGACCGTCTTTGCATACATATTTTGATCCGATGTTACATCTTCCGCATTTTCCAACTCCACATTTCATACGAAGTTCTAATGTTGTGTACACTTGCTGAGTTGTAAATCCGAGTTCTTTTAATCCTGCAAGTACAAACTTGATCATAATCGGTGGTCCGCATACCAATGCTGTACGATCTGTATCAAATCCTAATTCTTTCACATAATTCGGTACAAATCCTACGTGTCCGTCCCAACCTTCCTGCTCGCGGTCAATTGTAAGATAAACATTGATTCCTTCTGTTTTCATCCAGACTTCTTGAATCTCTTTTAATTGAACAAGATCATCCGCAGAGCGGGAACCGTAAACAATATCTACAGTTCCGTAATTTTCACGATTATCAATCACATAATTGATGACGGAACGAAGCGGTGCAAGTCCGATTCCTCCTGCGATAAACAAAAGATTTTTTCCTTTTAATTCCGTTTCTACCGGAAAGTAGTTCCCATATGGACCACGGACAGTGATTTCATCTCCCACTTCCAGACTGTGAAGATAATCCGTCAATATTCCGCATTTCTTAATGCTGAATTCCTGATATTCTTTGTTTGTCGGTGAAGAAGTAATAGAAAACATTCCTTCACTTACCCCTGGTGCACATACCATCGCACATTGTCCGGGCATATGTTCAAATAATTTCCCGCCCTCCGGAGCATTTACGCGAAAAGTCTTAACATCCGGTGTCTCTTCGCGGATATCCGTGATCACACCTACCTGTGGGATCAAAGTATCCAATGTATAATTTTTATGGCAGTCACATTCACACATTAGTCGTTTCCTCCCTGCTTTTCAAATGCTTTTATTACTTTGACGATATTAAGCGCTGACGGACATTTCTCCACACAGCGTCCGCATCCTACACAAGAATACATACCGTCGTTATTTGCCGGATAATAAACCAATTTGTGCATAAATCTCTGACGGAATCTCTGCATCTGACTCGTACGGTTATTTCCGTGCGCCATCATTGTAAAATCAGAATACATGCAGGAATCCCAGCAGCGGTAACGGGATACACCGTGACCGGTATCGTAATCCTTAATGTCATAACACTGACAGGTCGGACATACAAACGTACAAGTTCCGCACTTCAGACATGGTTTATATAATTCTTCCCAGATTGGAGAATCAAATTTTTCAGAGAGTGCATCTCCTCCCCACCCCTCCAGAGAAAGATTCATATATGGAAGTTTTTCTACAATCTTATGTATTGCGTCTTTTTCAGCTTCCACCGGCTGTTCATCTGCTTCAACAAGAAGTTCTTTCACTGTTTCTGTCAGCTTTTCTCCTTTTTCTGTCAAAGCTTTCCAGTAGAGATCTTCGCCGATCATCCACGTTGCAACATCCGCCGCCGGAGCAGCTGCATCAATGCCGAACACTTTACAGAAACAAGTTTCTTCCGGCTCGTGGCATGCCATAGCAACGATTGTTCCATGCTCACGTCTTGCTGCATAGAAGCTGTCAACCGGATCGGAGAGAAATACTTTATCAAGCACTTCAACTCCCTTAACGTCACATGCCTTCATGCCAAATACAACAAAATTCTGTTCTTTTAATTTTTCCGGCTCTATTTTTAATTTCTTGTTTTCTTTTCTAACCGTATAGAGATTCTCGCTCTGTGGGAAAAATGCATCTTTCGCAGATTTCACGGTCTTTAATGTGTCAAGATCAACTTCTGCTTCTTTTGTCCATGCAGCATAGTTGGTCTGTCCGGCATTCTTTACCGGAAGATATAATTCCTGATTGTCCGCGATCAACTGGAATAATGCGGCCAGATTGTCTTTTGCTATCTTATACATACATTATCCCCTCTTTCCTACAATACTTGGTTCCGCGTCATCAAACGTATAGTTGGTGAGCGGTGCTTTTGAATCTGTGTCAGCCCCTGCCTGAAATTCTCCGTACAATTCATCAATATCTTTGATAAACTTCCGGTTGAATAAATGGAGCGGAATTCCCTGCGGACATACGCGGCTGCATTCGCCACAATCTGTACATCTTCCTGCTACGTGGAATGCACGGATAATATGGAACATCTTTTCTTCAAAAGAATCTGCATTTGCTTTCTGAGAGCTGTCGAATTTGTTACTGTCAAATACACATTTTCTGCAACTACATGCCGGACACACATTTCTGCAGGCATTACAGCGGATACATTTACTCAGTTCTTTCTGGAAAAATGCAAATTTTTCTTCCGGACTCATCGCTTCAATCTTTGCCACTTCTTCAAAACGATCTGCGTCTGTTGTATCTTTTGATTCGCCGATCAGCTCGTCGTATACCATGTGTTCTTTGCCTTTACATACATGGCATCTTTCCAGCATGGCATCTTTGTAATCACAAGTCTTTTCACCGTAAATTGTCTGGATTTTCAAAGTCTCTGCCTCATCTTCGATCTCGGCACCTTCAATATGTTCGATTCCTTTGATTCCCATACTGCGAATCTTTTCAATATCCAATTTTCCTTTACAGCCGACGCCAACAATATATGCTTTGTCTCTATCAACACGATGTTCTTTGATCAGCTGATTAAAACTGTATGTATCACATGGCTTTAAAAAGACCATTGTCTTTCCTTCCAGCTTGGAAGCGTCAATCATATATTTACTTAAATTTGCTCCACAGAATCCGTTATATACAAAATCTTTCAAAGATTCTTCTGTCTCAAAGTAAGCCGGTTCTGGATTATAAGGCAAGTCTCCGGCCTTCCAGCCAAGAACTCTGGCTACGGTTCCGTCTGCCAATAATTCTTTTGCACGATCAATTATTGCTTGCATCTTAAATCCCCCAATCTTACATTCTCGCCAAGGGAATAGATTTTCTCTACAAAACTATTCATTGTATCAGAAAATTTCACACCCTCTGCGGCAGATACCCATTCCACTCTGGTACGTCCATTCTCTACACCAATGTAATCCAGCATGGAGAACAACAAAGTCATACGTCTTCTTGCATAATAATTTCCGGTGCTGTAATGGCAGTCTCCCGGATGACATCCACATAAGATTACTCCATCCGCACCTTTTTCAAATGCTCTTAAGATAAACATTGGATTGACACGACAGGAACATGGCACTCGGATGATCTTAACGTCTGCCGGATAAGACAGACGACTGCTTCCTGCAAGGTCAGCTCCTGCGTAACTGCACCAGTTACAGCAAAACGCTACAATCTTAGGCTTAAATTCATTCTTTTCTACTGACATATTGCATCTACCTCCGCGATAATCTGTCTATTGGAGAATCCCTGTAAGTCCATAGCTCCCGACGGACAGGCAACTGTACATGCTCCACAGCCCTGACACAGTGCATTATTTACAACAGCGATCCGTCGTACTTCACGGATTCCATGATCGTTTACTTCTTTATTTTCATAAGTAATTGCACCGTATGGACATACATTTTCACAAGTAGAACATCCGTTACAGAGAAGTTCGTCTGAATGTGCTGTACATGGGTTCGTCATCAACTTATCTTTTGCCAAAAGTCCGATCGCTTTTACTGCTGCTGCGCCTGCCTGCGCAACTGTCTCCGGAATATCCTTTGGTCCCTGACATACACCGGACAGGAAAATACCTGCGGTTGGAGATTCTACTGGACGAAGCTTTGCATGTGCTTCTGTAAGGAAATTATTTGTATCAATACTTGCTGTCAGCATAGTAGCGATCTTTCTTACATCCGGATTCGGTTCAATGGCAGTTGCAAGAACAACCATATCCGCTTCTTTCAAGATCTGTTTATTGTCAAGAAGATCAGAAGCCTGAACAAGGAGCTTTCCATCCGGTTGAGGAATCACCTTTCCTACCTGTCCTTTGATATAATCCACGCCATACTGCTCTACCGCTCTTCTATAGAACTCGTCAAAGTTTTTACCCGGTGTACGGACATCGATATAAAATACGGTCACATTTACATCCGGATATTTGTCACGAATCAACATTGCATGTTTTGCAGTGTACATACAGCAGATTTTTGAACAATACGGTTTTCCGCGATCGTCTGAACAACGGCTTCCTACGCACTGAACAAATACGATTTCTTTTGGCGCCTTTCCGTCTGATAAGCGTTCCAGATGTCCGTGTGTCGGACCTGCGGCATTCATTACACGTTCAAGCTCCAAAGAAGTGATTACGTCTGGGCTCTGGTTGTAAGCATACTCATCATATTTATCAAGCTTGATCGTATCAAATCCGGTTGCCACAACAATAGCTCCGTACTTCTCTGTTACGATCTCATCCTGCTGTTCGTAATCAATAGCGCCTGCCTGACATACTTTTGCACAGATTCCGCATTTACCTGTTTTAAATTTAATACAGTTGTCACAGTCAATGACCGGTACATTTGGAATTGCCTGAGCAAACGGTGTATAAATGGCGCTTCTTGTATTTAATCCTCTGTTAAATTCATTTGGTGTCTTCTTAGAAGGACATTTTTCTTGACAAAGTCCACATCCGGTACATTTATCCATATCAACGTGTCTTGCTTTTTTACGGATTTCAACAGTAAAATCTCCTACGAAGCCACTGACCTTCTCAACTTCACTGTATGTATAAATATTGATTTTATCATGGGCTGCTGCTTCTACCATCTTCGGTGTCAAAATACAAGCAGAACAGTCTAAAGTAGGGAACGTCTTATCAAGCTGAGACATTCTTCCGCCGATACTCGGTGTTTTCTCTACGATATCTACCTCGTATCCTGCATCTGCAATATCAAGAGCAGTCTGGATACCCGCGATACCTCCGCCGATTACAAGAGCTCTCTTTGTCACGCGGCTCTCGCCCGGCTTCAGCGGTGCGTCTAAATTCACTTTTGCCACTGCCGCTCTCATTAAGATTACTGCCTTCTCGGTTGCCTCTTCCATATCTTTATGAATCCAAGAACAATGCTCACGGATATTGGCAATCTCAACCATATATGGGTTTAAGCCGGCACGTTCTGCCGCTTGTCTGAATGTTGTTTCATGCATACGAGGGGAACAAGAACAGACAACAAGCCCTGTCAAATGTTTTTCTTTGATCGCCTCTGCAATTTTCGCCTGACCTGCCTCAGAACACATATACTGGTAATCTTCGGCATGGACAACTCCTGGTTCCTTTAAAGCCATTTCGGCTACTTTTGCCACATCAACTGTCGCTGCAATATTACTTCCGCAGTGACAGACGAATACTCCTATCCTCTGCACTTAGATCACCTCCTATATCTTCTGAATGCACTGACTAATAACTGTTGTGGAAGCTCCGGATCTAAAAGCTCCGGAATCTCATCTGCTTTCAAATAATCCTGTCCTTTTTCACGAACAACGATCTGTCTTGCAGCATCAATAAGTTTTCCAGGTTTCACATCTCGCGGACATCTCTCCACGCATGCAAAGCAGGAAAGACATTTCCAAAGCGATTTTGATTTTACAAGACTTTCAATATCTTCGTTGATCACATAAGACACAAACTGATGGGGCTTAATATCCATTTCATTAAAAGAAGGGCATGTGGCTGAACACTTTCCACATTTCATACATTTTAATGGATTCACGCCACTGATTTCTTTGATCATCTCTGCCTGTTTTTTCTCAGAACCCATTACTCCTGTACCTCCTTTTCTTTACATTCCGGATGTACACCAAGAGCTTCTGCAAGAAGTTCTGTGAAATAATAAACCGGAATTTCTTTTTCTTTATTCTTATTCAGATTATACATGCACAGCGGACACGCAGTAATCATCATATCTGCGCCAAATCCTTCTGCGCTGTCTGTAATCTTCTTACACATATTCTCGGACATTTCTTTTTCTTTCAGAGAAATGTAACCACCACAACATTCATTTCGATATGGATAGATTACCGGTTCTCCTCCGATCGCACGGATAAAGTCTTCCATGATCTTCGGATTCTCCGGATCGTCGAACTGAAGCATTTTACTTGGACGAAGAAGAAGGCATCCGTAATATGCGCCTATTTTCTTTCCGGTAAATGGATTTACTACTTTCTTTTTCAGTTCGTCAAACCCAATCTTATCTCTTAAAACTTCCAGATAATGAAGCACTGTTGTTTCGCCGGCATAAGGCTCTTTTAATTCTTTCTTCATGTAGTTGTTGGCTTTAAAGCGGATGTCTTCTACATTTTTCATATCATCATTGACTCTTTTGATTACATGATGACACGCAGAACAAATGGTAACCAGTTCCTGGCCTTTTTCTTTTGCCGCATTTAATGCACGAACAGAAGAAAGTTTTGTTGCGATTTCGTCTGTTCCAAGTGGATATACACCGCCACAGCACTGCCAGTCTTCAATTTCTTCCAGTTCAAATCCCAACGCTTCCGCCGAAGCTCTGGCACACACATCCAGCTCTACCGCCTTGGTTTTCAAAGTGCACCCCGGATAATAGCTGTATTTCATAATCCTTTCGTTCCTTTCTCTTTATAACTCAATCTGTGCAATCACAGCTTTCAATGCATCTGCGCTTGCTTTTAATTTTTCAACCTCTTCATCTGTAAGCTTCATTTCAAGCTTGCCCTGAATTCCGTTTGGTCCTACTAAAGTAAGAGTACTTAAGCATACATCTTCAATACCGTATTCTCCGTGCATCATAGAAGAAACTGTTGTCACAGATTCGGAAGCAGATAACAGGAAACCGCACAGGCGGCAGACGCCTCTTGTTACCGCATAAAATGTTGCTCCTTTGTTGGCAATTACCTGACCGCCAGACTTCTGAACATAAGTAAGCATTGCTTCTTTGTCAAGTTCTTCAATCTTCTTGCCGAATTTCTCTGCGATCTCATAATAGTCGTCTACGTTGACGCCTGCAATACGTGCCGCAGACCACGGAACAAAAGAGGTATCTCCATGTTCTCCATATACATATGCGTGAATATTTCTCTGCGCAACCTGGAAGTGCTCAGAAAGGCCACAACGAAGTCTTGCAGAGTCTAAAATTGTTCCGGAACCGATGATCTGGTTCTCTGGAAGACCTGAAATCTTAGTAAATACATAAGTCATGATGTCAACCGGATTGCTCACAATGATGTAAAGCGCATTCGGTGCAGCTTTTACGATCTCCGGTGTGATTTCTTTCAGGATGTTTACATTTGTCTGTGTTAATTCAATTCTAGTCTGTCCTGGTTTACGGGCAATCCCAGAAGTAATGATAACAATATCTGAATCTTTAGCGTCCGCATAGTCTCCTGCAACGATAGAGATCGGATCTCTGAAACAGGTGCCCTGTTCAATATCCATTACCTCGCCTTTCACCTTTTCTTTGTTAATATCGATCAATACTAATTCTGATGCGATATCCTGTCCGGATAATGTGTATGCAATCGTTGCTCCTACACTTCCGGCTCCAATGATCGTAATCTTGCTGCTCATGTGTTTTCTCTCCTTTTTGTTATATTTTTAACAAGTATTTTGTATATATTACCATATCGTTAACCTTTTAACAACTACTTGTAAAAAAAATATCGTGTATTTTTTTAAGTACAATTTGCAAAGCCTTTTTCAAAAAGAAAAAGACACCAAATATCACAAATTGCGATATCCGATGTCTTCATTCACACTGCGGATGGTGGGACTTGAACCCACACGAGGTCGCCCCCGCAAGATTTTGAGTCTTGTGCGTCTGCCATTCCGCCACATCCGCTCATTTCGGCTTTCTTAAGCCGAAATTTATTCTATCATAATCTTTTCTAAATTACAATAGTTTTTTTCAAAAAAACATCTTTAAAACAGATTTTAAAACAGATTAAAACAACCCTTTGATTATAATGCAAATAAACGGCTGTCAATCTTTGTAAGGTCTTCCTCGGAAATACTATATACATTATCCTTTTCCTCAACGGTTACCTTCAATTCTTCTTCTGCCCCGTACTGTGGATCTTCTGCGCGTGCTGCTAACAAATCATACATTTTATTAAGCAGCATCTGATTAATTTCGTCCTCACTCGGAACACTTCCGTCACCTGCCAGAAGTTCATTCTGAATTGCTTCTGTAAGCTCGCCCTCTACACCTTCCATAAACGCAAAAGGTTCAACTTTGACAACAACTTCAAATCCTCCGTCTGTCTCTTTTGCATCTCCGACTGCATATTTGGCTTTTGAAAGCATATTCTTGTAAAGCTCACGATATTTTTCTTCAAGCTCACTGGTAATTCCCATGTCCTGTAAGCCGCTGCTTGTAACGATATTTTCAATATTATCATCGTAAAGCTTCTGCACTTCTTCTTTACTGGAATCTGTCACTTCCATATATGCGTCAAAATCTGCCTTGTAACTTGCATCTAATGTCGCTTTTACATATTCTTTGGCATCTTCCTCAGTCATTCCGCCACATCCTGTCAGCATAGATACCGCCAATACCAATACTGCCGCTAATGCCAGCATACGTTTTTTCATCCTCTTCATATCATTTCCTCCTTTTAGTCACTTTGACCAATGCATTATACTGGTATAATAACCTATTTAGGGAAATTTTACAACACTTTTCTATTTTAACCTATTAACTTACTTCCAATATCAAAACAGTCAAATGTTGCGAAATAATCTGCCGGTTTCTCCGCTCTTCGAATCATCTGTACACTTCCATCTTCTTTAAGTAAAAGCTCTGCAGATTTTAATTTGCCGTTATAGTTATATCCCATAGAAAATCCATGTGCTCCCGTATCATGGATGACCAGAAGATCTCCCTTATCAATCTTTGGAAGCATGCGGTCAATCGCGAATTTATCATTATTTTCGCAAAGTGAACCAACCACATCATATTTATGGTCACAAGCCTTTTTTTCTTTTCCCATTACTGTAATATGGTGATATGCTCCATACATAGCCGGACGCATCAAGTTAACTGCACAGGCATCTACACCGATATATTCTTTATATGTATGCTTCTCATGAATCGCCTTTGTAACAAGACATCCGTAGGCGCCCATCATAAAACGTCCAAGTTCGGTGTAAATGGCAATATCGTCCATCTTTGCCGGTTTCAACACCTCTTCATATACTCGTCTTACACCCTCGCCAATGACACAGATATCATTTGGCTCCTGATCCGGTGTATAAGGAATACCGATTCCGCCGGAAAGGTTAATAAACTTAATGTGAGCTCCCGTTTCTTTCTGTAGTTTTACTGCAAGTTCAAATAAAATTTTAGCAAGCATCGGATAGTATTCATTGGTAACCGTATTGCTTGCAAGAAATGCATGGATACCAAATTCCTTCGCCCCTTTGCTTTTTAAAATTTTAAATGCCTCAAAAAGCTGATCCTTTGTCATTCCGTATTTGGAATCTCCCGGATTATCCATAATATCATTACTGATCTTAAATAATCCTCCCGGATTAAAACGACAGCTGATTGTTTCCGGGATATGCCCGATAGCCTGCTCCAATACATCAATATGAGTAATATCATCCAGATTGATGATCGCGCCCAGTTTATCTGCGTAGACAAACTCTTCCGGCGGTGTGTCATTGGAGGAGAACATAATATCCTGTCCTGTCACTCCTACCGCCTCTGACAGCATCAGCTCTGTGTAAGAAGAACAGTCACAACCACAGCCATATTCTTTCAGAATGTTGATAAGAAATGGATTCGGAGTCGCTTTCACTGCAAAGTATTCTTTATATCCTTCATTCCACGAAAAAGCATCTTTTAATGCTTTCATATTTCTTCTGATTCCTCTCTCATCATAGAGATAAAAAGGTGTTGGATATGTTTTCACAATTTCATCTAGCTGGTCTTTTGTCACAAATGTTTCTTTTTTCATGCGTTTTCATTCTCCTTTTTCATTGCAAGTAATTTTATCTCATTAGAAAGAGCAGTTTTATACAGATTTACGAAATTTTTTTGACCGGAATACAGACAGGTATTCATACTCCCCTCTCCGTATTCTCCCGCAAGCACACAGTTGGAATCAACAATCAGTCCTACTGCTGTCCCACGTGGATTCCCAATATATACTTTCGCCCCGTCAAAATTGACCGGCTGATCTGTAATGATCACGACTTTCTTTCTTCTCTCTATCAGGCTTTCCAATTCTTTTATCAAAAGAAGCAGATAATTTCTTGTACAGGAAACATACACCCTCTCTTTTGCTCCGTCAATTAAATTGCGCATTTTATCTAATACATTCGCCGCGCCTTCAATCGTAATATATCCTTCCACACGATCCTTCACCGCAGGCATATGAGCACACAACCATTTTTTATTTTCTTCCATCCGTCTTACGCGATTTTTACAAAATTCATCCAACGGAACCGGCACGTATTTTCTTGTAGTACCTTCTTCCACCAAATAAGAAGCCCCTTTTTCGGTCATGCTTGCCAGTGAATTGTAAGCATTTGATCTGGATATACCAATCAATTTAGCCACTTCATAGCCTGTTGTTTTTCCTTCTCTTAACAGGCATTCATAAATAGCAGCTTCCTGCCTTGTAAGACCGAATTCCATCAATCGCTCTGCGAAAACACTGCTTTCCATTCCTTCACCATCTTTCTTTAGTAGTTCTCTATAGGAACACTTTAATCTATATGTTCTCATCTGTCAATGAAAATTGTAAAATGTCCCTATTAAAAATAGGTCATGCATTTTCATGCACAACCCATTTTCTTTAATCGACTACTGCAATTCTCATCATATTACTTACACCCTTGGACATTCCTACCGTTGTAGGTGAAGGGATACCGGCTGTTAAGATCACAACATCTCCGGTCTCTACTATCTGTTTTGCAGTTACAAGATCAATCGCACTGCTGCAGATATCTTCCGTTGTATGTACTTCAATTGATTTCATAGGGCGCACTCCCCAGTAAATCTGCATTCTTCTAAGCGATGCACCATTAGGGCTTATTCCGATAATCTCTGTTTTCGGCTTGAACTTTGATACCACTCTCGCAGTTGCTCCGGACATAGATGGTGCAATGATGCATTTTGCATTCAGGCTCATTGCAGTTGATACTGTCGCAAATCCAAGCGCGCTGGATGTGCTCTTTTTGCGATATTCCTCGGATTTTCTCAAAATCATCTCATAATCCAGATGCTCTTCTGTATTTTCTACGATATGTACCATCATCTGAAGCGCTTCTACCGGGTATTTTCCATTTGCTGTTTCTCCGGACAACATGACAGCATCTGTTCCGTCATATACCGCATTGGCAACATCTGTAACTTCTGCTCTCGTCGGACGTGGATTGCGGATCATAGAGTCCAGCATCTGAGTTGCCGTAATAACCGGTTTGAAATTATCGTTACATTTCTGGATCAGCATTTTCTGAAGATATGGCACCTCTTCCGCAGGAATCTCAACGCCCAAATCTCCACGCGCTACCATGATTCCATCTGCACAACGGATAATTTCGTCAATATTCTGGATTCCTTCTGCATTTTCAATCTTGGCAATAATCGGAATATATGGCGCTTTCAATTCTCTTAACAACGCTTTAATCTCTAAAATACATTCTGCGTTACGCACGAAAGAAGCTGCAATAAAATCCACACCCTGCTCTACTCCAAAGCGGATATCGTCTCTGTCTTTCTCTGTGATCGCCGGAAGTCTTACCGGAACATTCGGTACATTAACACCCTTCTTCTCTCCCAGCTCACCGCCGTTTACAACCTTACATACAATGTCCTCTCCATTTTTTCCTGTAACCTTTAGTTCAATCAATCCGTCATCAATAAGGATCGTACTTCCGATCTGAACATCATCAATAAGCCCACGGTATGTAATAGAAACCTTCTGTGCATTTCCAACCACATCTGCAGTAGACAATACAAAGGTGTTCCCTTCTTCCAATGTAACCTTTTTTCCCCCCTCTAAGACACCGGTACGAATCTCCGGTCCCTTTGTATCTAACAAAATTGCAACCGGAACTTTTTCCTCATCACGGATCTGCTTGATCATATCCATACGCATTTTCTGCTCTTCATGATCTCCGTGTGAAAAATTGAATCTTGCAATGTCCATACCATTTTGAATCAAACCTCTCATAACCTCTGGATCATTTGTTCTTGGTCCCATCGTACATACAATTTTTGTTTTTTTCATATTTTGTTAACCCTCTCTTTTTTCTTTCCATAATTTCATTTTCGTTCATTTTGACACGTTATTTCACATGAATATGTGTAAATAAGTGTTCCTGACAATACTCGTAGTTACCATTACATTTCGAGCAATACCGAAATTCCAGATTCGGATCATCTAGTTCTGTCCGTCCACAGACTGCACAGCGGTGTTTCGCGCCACCGGCGTAATGATTTTCAGTTCTCTGAGCATGTTTCACATTTTTCTGGAAATCCATTTTACGCTTCATCTGCTTAGGTGTATACGGCTTCACATTTCTGGAGCTTAAGAAAAAAATCAGGAAATTCAGCAGAGACACCGCTGCAGCCAGAGCATTCGCCCTGTAATAAGCTCCGTAATAAGGATTGCCGCCATAACTTGGAAGGAACGCCTGCACAATTGTATACAGGAACAGAATGCCATCAAGCCATGCCAACCATTTTGCTTTGATCGGCAGAATGAAATACACATAAAACTGTGCATCCGGATACAATGCCGCATACACAAGAAAAAGTGACAAATTCAAATAGTTTGTGCCAAGTGGAAGGTTCACTCCAAAAATCAGATAAGCTGCGATTGCCGCGATCACATGGAAGATAACCCCCGCAAAGAAGTATACATTAAAGCGAAAAGTTCCCCATGCCATCTCTAACTGTTTTCCGATAAAATAGTATAACATCACTGCAAAAAACAGCCAGATCAAATTGCCGGATGGCGGCTGAATAATAAATGTCAGGATTCGCCACACCTGTCCGTGCAGGATTGCCTGTGCATTTAAGCTCAAATACTCCATATAAAAAGACGGATTGATCATATTTAACACGTATCCTGTCACATAGAGAGCAACAATATAAATCATAAGATTGGGTATCGCATACCGTCCAAATTTTCGTTCTAATTTATTCAACCAATTCATAAAGCTTTTCTGTCCACTCCTTATATTTATTATTATTTGGCATAGTAATCATTCTACCGTTTCACATTATATTTGTCAATTCTGGCAGAAAATTTTCATAGCATTTTAACATTTCTATAACATTTTCTGATTGACATATAAATTTTTTTTGTCGTATAATGTTACCGGTTATGAAATCATATACATTTTAATAGGTAATAACACATACCTTTTTTAGATAAGGAGTACGCAACATGACTCAAAAAGAACTATATACCCTTGGAATTGATATTGGCTCCACAACTGTAAAAATCGCTATTTTAGACGATACAAATGACCTTATTTTCTCCGATTATGAGAGACATTATGCCAATATTCAAGAAACATTATCAGACCTTATCGGACGGGCAATCTATAAGCTTGGACCGATTTATGCCTCACCGGTGATCACTGGTTCCGGCGGTCTTACACTAGCAAAACATTTGGAGGTTCCGTTTGTACAGGAAGTCATTGCTGTATCTACAGCACTTCAGGACTATGCACCTCAGACAGATGTTGCAATCGAGCTTGGCGGTGAAGATGCCAAGATTATATATTTCGAAGGCGGAAACGTAGAACAGCGTATGAATGGTGTCTGCGCAGGCGGAACCGGATCATTCATTGATCAGATGGCTTCTCTTCTCCAGACAGATGCTTCCGGTCTGAATGAATATGCCAAAAATTATCACGCACTTTATTCCATCGCAGCAAGATGCGGTGTATTTGCTAAATCCGATATACAGCCTCTTATCAATGAAGGTGCTTCCAAAGAAGACTTGGCAGCATCCATCTTTCAAGCAGTGGTCAACCAGACGATCAGCGGTCTTGCCTGCGGAAAACCAATCCGTGGACATGTCGCATTCTTAGGTGGACCACTTCATTTTCTTTCGGAATTAAAAGAAGCTTTCATCCGAACATTAAAACTGGATGATGAGCACACGGTTGCACCAAGTCACTCTCATTTATTTGCAGCGATTGGCTCTGCTTTGAATTCCAAAAGAGATTTGCATGTATCCCTTCAGGAAATGCAAAACCGTCTGGAAGGTAAGATTAAAATGGACTTCGAAGTTGAACGTATGGAACCTCTTTTTGCTTCAGAAGCAGAATACAACGCTTTCAAGGAACGCCATGACAAACATCAGGTTCCGGTTAAGGATCTGTCAACTTATCACGGGAAGGTATTCCTTGGCATTGACGCAGGAAGTACCACGACAAAGGCAGCTCTTGTCGGCGAAGACGGTACCCTTCTGTACTCGTTCTATCACAACAATGACGGCGATCCTCTCGGAACAACCATCCATGCGATCAAGGACATTTACCGTCAGCTCCCGGAAGGGGTAGAAATCGTACATTCCTGCTCTACCGGTTATGGTGAAGCGCTTATCAAAGCAGCTCTTCTTCTGGATGAAGGAGAAGTGGAAACCGTATCGCATTATTACGCCGCTTCGTTTTTCGAGCCTGACGTCGACTGCATTTTAGATATCGGCGGTCAGGATATGAAATGCATCAAGATCAAAAATCATACTGTAGACAGTGTACAGCTCAATGAAGCCTGCTCTTCCGGATGCGGCTCTTTCATTGAAACATTTGCAAAATCACTGAATTACTCTGTGGAAGATTTTGCGCACGAGGCGCTGTTCGCCCACAATCCGATCGATCTTGGTACACGATGCACGGTATTTATGAACTCCAAAGTAAAACAGGCACAGAAAGAAGGGGCGGAAGTCTCGGACATTTCTGCCGGTCTTGCTTACTCTGTCATAAAAAACGCACTCTTCAAGGTGATTAAGGTATCCGATGCTTCAGAGCTTGGCAACCACATCGTTGTTCAAGGCGGTACGTTTTACAACAATGCCGTCCTTCGAAGCTTTGAAAAAATTGCAGACTGTGAGGCAATCCGCCCGGATATCGCCGGAATCATGGGTGCCTTCGGCGCCGCTCTCATTGCCCGGGAACGCTATGCCGGCTGCAAAGGTACTACCATGCTCTCCATTGAAGATATTGAGGCATTAGAATACTCTACAACGATGACAAAATGTCGTGGCTGTACAAATAATTGTAGACTTACAATCAACCATTTCAGCGGAGGGCGTAAGTTTATTACCGGAAACCGCTGCGAAAAAGGACTTGGAAAAGTAAAATCTGAAAACAAGCTTCCAAACTTATTTGACTATAAGTTAAAACGTTACTTTGGTTATCAACCGAAAAAAGCAGACAAGGCAAAGCGGGGAGTTATCGGTATTCCACGCGTCCTTAATATGTATGAAAACTATCCATTCTGGTTTACTTTTTTTGACGCGCTTGATTTTTCCGTGCTTTTATCTCCTGCCTCCACCAGAAAGATATACGAACTGGGCATTGACTCCATTCCAAGCGAATCCGAGTGTTATCCGGCAAAGCTTGCTCACGGTCATGTACAATGGCTGATCAATCAAGGAGTAAAACATATCTTTTACCCGAGTATTCCTTTTGAGCGAAACGAATTTGCAGATGCGAATAACCACTACAATTGTCCGATCGTAACTTCCTATCCGGAAAATATCAAAAACAATATTGATGCTATCGTACATGGTGGCGTCGATTTCATGCACCCGTTTCTCTCACTTAAAAGCGAGGAAACCATCGCATATCGGATGATCGAAGAATTATCCGAGAAATTTTCCATTTCTTCGGAGGAAATAAAATCCGCAGTACATACTGCCTGGATCGAACTTGCTGCTTGTCGAAATGATATTCGCCAAAAAGGTGAAGAGACGATTCAATTTTTAAATGAAACAGGAAACCGCGGAATTGTTCTCGCCGGGCGTCCTTACCACATCGACCCGGAAGTAAATCATGGAATTCCGGAGCTTATTAACTCGTACAATATTGCGGTGTTGACGGAGGACTCTATTTCACATCTGCATCCGGTAGAACGCCCTTTGAACGTTATGGATCAATGGATGTACCACTCTCGTCTGTACGCTGCTGCAAACTACGTAAAAACAACAGAGAATCTGGATTTGATTCAACTGAATTCCTTCGGCTGCGGACTGGACGCGGTAACCACCGATCAGGTAGCCGAGATTCTCAATAGCTCTGATAAAATTTACACCTCTTTAAAAATCGATGAGGTAAATAACTTAGGAGCTGCAAGAATCCGCGTACGTTCTCTCCTTGCGGCAATCCGCGTAAGAGAACAGAGAAAAGAAGCGCGCACGATCCGCCCGGCTTCCATAGAAAAAGTGTTATTTACACCGGAGATGAGAAAAGATTATACCATTCTCTGCCCGCAGATGTCGCCTATTCATTTTGACATCTTACAGCCGGCAATCCGTTCCTGTGGATATAATCTGGAGGTTCTGCCAAATGATAATAAACAAGCCGTAGATGTGGGGCTGAAATATGTAAATAATGACGCCTGCTATCCGTCTCTTATGGTTGTCGGACAAATCATGGATGCTGTTCTTTCCGGTAAATACGATACGGATAAACTTGCCGTTATCATTACCCAGACCGGCGGAGGATGCCGTGCTTCAAACTATATCGGTTTTATCCGACGAGCATTGAAAAAAGCCGGATATTCACAAATTCCGGTCATCTCTTTGAACTTAAGCGGACTGGAAAAGCATCCGGGCTTTCAATTGACTGCGCCACTCGCTGTACGCGCTATGTATGCCATTGTATTCGGAGATATTTTCATGAAATGTGTGTATCGCCTGCGGCCATACGAGGCTGTACCGGGTTCTGTCAATGCCATGCATGAGAAGTGGAAAAAGGTATGTCAGGACTTCGTTTCCCACGGTTATCCGTCCAGACGTCGTTTTAACCGACTGTGCAGAGAAATTATTGAAGATTTTGACAATCATATTGAATTGCTGGATGTGAAAAAGCCAAGAGTCGGTGTGGTGGGAGAAATTCTTGTAAAGTTCCTTCCTGCCGCCAACAACTACCTTGTGGAGCTTCTGGAATCCGAAGGAGCTGAAGCGGTTGTTCCGGATCTTCTGGACTTCCTGCTCTATTGCTTCTACAACCAGAACTTCAAAGTAGAGAAACTGGGATTTAAGAAATCCAAAGCGCAAATTGCAAATCTGGGCATCCATTTTCTTGAATGGCTTCGCAAACCTGCTACAAATGCCTTTGCTGCAAGCTCACACTTTGCTCCTCCGGCTCGTATTCAGAAGCTTGGAGAAATGGCTTCCGAGATCGTATCTCTTGGGAATCAGACCGGTGAGGGATGGTTCTTGACCGGAGAAATGCTGGAGCTTATACACAGTGATGCTCCGAACATCGTATGTACACAGCCATTTGCCTGCCTTCCAAACCACGTCGTTGGAAAAGGAGTCATCAAAGAGCTTCGCAGACGTTATCCGCAATCTAACATTGTAGCTATCGACTTTGATCCGGGGGCTAGCGAAGTGAATCAGCTAAACCGTATCAAGCTGATGTTGTCTACTGCAAATAAAAATCTGGAAAAAACAGTCACAAAATAATAAAGTATCAAAGATTTTTTGTATTCTTAAAAAAGCGCCCTGAAAACAATAGCATTTGTCTTCAGGACGCTTTCTTTCACGCTTATTCATTACGCATATTTTAATATTTCTTCCGGCAGTCCGACAATGTAGTCTGCCCCCGCCGCTTCCAATTCCTTCCGGTCTCCGAACCCATAGAGTACTCCAAGAGACGAAATACCTTCTGCTCTTGCGCCTTCTACATCATGCTTCCGGTCTCCTATCATCAAAACACGTGACCGTTCTTTTATTTCACAACATTCAAGTGCATAGGCAATCACTTCCGCCTTCGTATTTCTCCCTCCGTCAAGTTCCATACCGGCAATATAATCAAAATACGGTGTCAAATGAAAATAATCCATAATTATTCTGGCAAATGGCTCCGGCTTCGAAGTCGCCACCACAAGCCGTTTACCTGCTTCCTTTAGCTTCTTTACAGTTTCTTCCATACCCTCATACACCCGATTTTCATAGATTCCCTTTTCCCGGTAATATTCTCTGTAATATTCTACAGCTTGCCATGACTCCTCTTCTGAAAAACCATAGTATCTTTGAAAAGAATCCGTAAGCGGAGGCCCGATAAATTGATATAGCTTTGTACGATCCTCTTCCACGATTCCAAATTTCCTAAGCGCATACATTACCGAATTTGTAATTCCAACAGAAGAATCCGTAATCGTACCGTCCAAATCAAAAAAGAAAATGTCATACCTAGTCATATTGTCACCTTTTTAACGGGGGACGTAGCAAAGTTAAACTTTGCTACGTCCCCCGTTTATTATTTAACAAGCAAGCTCTTACCTGTCATTTCTTTTGGCTGCTCCATGCCCATCAATTCAATAAGTGTTGGTGCGATGTCTGCAAGACATCCTCCCTCTCTCAAGCTGTAGGCCGGATCTGCATTTACAAGGATAAACGGCACAGGGTTCGTAGTATGTGCTGTAAATGGTTCTCCTGTTTCGCCATCGATCAACTGTTCTGCGTTACCGTGATCGGCACAGATAAACATCTGTCCATCCACTTCTTTGATTGCCTCTACCGTTCTTCCCACGCATTCGTCTACCGCTTCAATCGCTTTGACTGCTGCGTTTTCAACACCTGTATGACCAACCATATCTGGATTTGCAAAGTTGATAATGATCACATCATAAGTTTCAGATTTGATCGCGTCAACCAGTTTGTCACACACTTCATAAGCGCTCATCTCAGGCTTCAGGTCATAAGTTGCAACTTTTGGAGATTTTACAAGGATACGATCCTCACCCTCGTTTGGCTCTTCTACTCCGCCGTTGAAGAAAAATGTCACATGTGCATACTTCTCTGTCTCAGCGATACGCGCCTGTTTCTTACCATTCTTTGCAAGAAATTCTCCAAATGTATTTGTAATCTCTTCTTTTACGAAAGCAACCTGCTTATTTTCAATCGTCACATCATATTCTGTAAAGCACACAAATGTTGTTTTAATTCTTTCGCCTCTGTCAAATCCGTCAAAATTATCATCACAGAATGTTCTTGTGATCTCTCTTGCACGGTCCGGACGGAAATTAAAGAAGATCACAGAATCATTTTCTTTGATTGTTGCAACCGGAGCGCCGTCTTTTTCAACAACAGTCGGAAGTACAAATTCATCCGTTACATCATTGTCGTAAGAAGACTGAATGCCAGCCGGTCCGCTTACTGCTTTCTCTCCCTCTCCAAGTACAAGCGCTCTATACGCTTTCTCAACACGATCCCAGCGATTGTCACGATCCATTGCATAATAACGTCCCATAACAGATGCAACCTCACCTACGCCGATTTCCTGCATTTTAGCTTCCAGCTCTTCTACATATTCTTTTCCTGATGCCGGCGGTGTGTCACGTCCATCCAAGAAACAGTGTACATATACTTTCTCAAGTCCTTGTTTCTTAGCCAGTTCTAAAAGTCCGTAAATATGCGTGTTATGGCTGTGAACACCTCCGTCAGATACAAGACCGAACATGTGAAGTGCGCTATCATGTTCCTTCGCATTTGCACAAGCTGCCAACAGAGCTTTATTTTCGAAGAAATCACCGTCTTGAATGGACTTTGTGATCTTTGTCAGATCCTGATATACAATTCGTCCTGCGCCCATATTCAAATGACCAACCTCAGAGTTTCCCATCTGTCCATCCGGAAGCCCTACTGCCATTCCGCTTGCATTTCCTTTTACAAACGGATATTCAGCCATCAATTTATCCATAACCGGTGTCTTGCCTTCTGCAACTGCATTACCGGTAGTATTCTCATTTAATCCATATCCATCTAAAATCATCAATACTGTTGGTTTTTTACTCATATTGCTCTTCTCCTTTTTCTACACTTTTTCAACCTTTATTCTCGAAAACCGCACTGTTTGCGAATCCACGAATCTGCAAGGTTAAGCCACTGTGAACATTCTTTTTGTATACCGCTTCCATCTACCCGCTCCACCAGCGAATCCGCGCGGCTTAATCCATGTTCCCCCTCCGGAAATATATGAAGCTCAACCGGCACTTTTGCTTTTTGAAGCGCCATCGCCATAAGAAGGGAATTTTCCACCGGCACCGTTGCGTCTTTTGCAGTATGCCAGATAAAACAAGGCGGCATTGCTTCCGTCACTTGATATTCCAAAGACATTCGCACTCTGTCCTCTGCAAATCTGTCCCCCAGAAGATTTTTAAAGCTTCCTGTATGGGCATACTTCGGATCAGACGTGATGACCGGATAACTTAACAATAACCCTTTCACCTTTAACGCACCCGCAGTTGTCTGTAAACCGGAAGTCATAAACTCTTGATTCCAAAACACTCCGTAACTTGCAGCCAGATGACCTCCCGCGGAAGCTCCATGTATAAAAATAAGTTCTTTGTCAACCTTCCATTCATCGGCGTGTTCGCGAATCATACGAACCGCTTTTCCCAACTCTAATACTTGTGTCGGGAACTGATGCGGTGCAACAGAATAACGAAGAACAGCTGCATGGTATCCCTGATTCAGAAAATGCACAGCCAATGGCTCTCCCTCTCGAAAGCTTGTTTTTTCATAAGCGCCTCCCGGACAGATAAGTACCATTGGGCGTTTCTCAATCTTCAGATTTTTATCAAGAGGTGTATCTAAAATGTAAGTTTCTAATCTGGAATCTTCTGCGGAGCCTTCTATCTGAATTTTAATCTCCTCATATTTCATATCAAGAAACCTTTCTGCATTGCAACCCAAAAATCGTAGGGAGCATATGCTGCCCCCTACGACTGAGCATTTCTTTTATTTGTAGTTTACAATCTTACCAAAGTCAGCTTTAAGAGAAGCTCCTCCAACAAGTCCGCCGTCGATATCTGCCTGGGCAAATAACTCTGCTGCATTTCCTGCATTTACAGATCCGCCATACTGAATACGGATTGCTTCTGCTGTAGCCTCATCATAAATTTCAGCGATACATGCACGGATATCTGCACATACTTCCTCAGCCTGCTCTGTTGTAGCTGTCTTACCTGTTCCGATTGCCCAGATTGGCTCATAAGCGATTACTGCTTCTTTTGCCTGATCAGCTGTCACATTTAAGAAACCTACTTTTACCTGCTGACGAATGAAATCCATTGTCACACCCTGCTCTCTCTGCTCCAGAGTCTCTCCACAGCACATGATCGGTGTAATACCATGCTCAAACGCTTTCAGCATTTTCTTATTAACAGTCTCATTTGTCTCTGCGAAATATTCTCTTCTCTCAGAATGTCCGAGAACTACATATTTCACACCGGCATCTGTCAGCATAGCCGGAGAAATCTCTCCTGTGTAAGCTCCGCTTTCCTCAAAATACATATTCTCAGCACCAACTTGAATATTTGTGCCTTTACATGCTTCTACAACCGGAATGATATCAATTGCAGGTACACAGAATACTACATCAACCTCTTCACTTGCTACCAATGGTTTTAATTCTTCAACTAAAGCAACTGCCTCACTTGGAGTTTTGTTCATTTTCCAGTTGCCTGCTACAATTTTTCTTCTTGCCATTTTTCTATTCTCCTTTTATAGTAACTTCACCAGGTACTCTATTTATCGTTAGCTGCTGCAACACCCGGAAGTTCTTTACCTTCTAAGAATTCAAGGGAAGCTCCGCCGCCTGTGGAAATATGAGTCATTTTATCTCCATAACCAAGCTGATTTACTGCTGCTGCAGAATCTCCTCCTCCGATGATCGTTGTTGCATCTGTCTCTGCAAGAGCTTTTGCTACTGCTTCTGTACCATGAGCGAATGTCGGCATCTCGAAGCATCCCATTGGTCCGTTCCAAACAACTGTCTTCGCATCAGCTACTGCCTCACAGAAAATCTTCTCAGTCTCTGGTCCGATATCCATACCTTCCCATCCGTCCGGAATCTCTCCACGTTTTACAATCTGTGTATTTGCATCATTTGAGAAATCATCTCCGATCACGTTATCTACAGGAAGAAGTAATTTTACACCTTTATCTTCTGCTTTTTTCAACATATCAAGAGCATACTGAAGGTAATCATCTTCACAAAGAGATTTTCCGATCGTTCCGCCAAGTGCTTTGGAGAATGTGTAGGACATTCCACCGCCGATAATAAGTGTATCTACTTTATCAAGAAGATTTTCAATCACTGAAATCTTACTGGAAACTTTCGCTCCGCCAAGAATTGCAACAAATGGTCTCTCCGGATTATTTACTGCATTTCCAAGGAAATCAATCTCTTTCTGCATTAAGTAACCAACAACTGCAGTGTCTACAAATTCTGTAACGCCTACATTAGAACAGTGTGCACGGTGAGCAGTACCAAACGCATCATTTACAAATACATCACAAAGTGAAGCAAGTTCTTTGCTGAACGCTTCTCCATTTTTTGTCTCTTCCGCTCTGTAACGTGTATTTTCAAGAAGAATGACATCTCCGTCATTCATAGCTTCTACTGCTGCTTTTGCATTTGCTCCAACCACTTCCGGGTCTGCTGCAAATTTCACTTCCTGTCCAAGAAGCTCAGACAGACGTACAGCTACTGGTGCAAGTGACAACTCCGGCTTTGGCTCTCCCTTCGGTTTTCCAAGATGAGAGCAAAGAATCACTTTTCCACCATCAGCGATTAATTTCTTAATTGTTGGAAGGGCTGCAACGAGACGATTTTCATCTGTAATTTTTCCATCGATAAGCGGAACATTGAAGTCACATCTTACAAGAACTTTTTTACCTTTTACATTGATATCGTCAACAGATTTCTTATTAAGCATATTGTTATCCTCCTAAAATATAAAAGAGTCCGGTCCAAATAGACCGGACCCTTTGTGAGTCTTACCACACTAAGTATTCTATGCTAACTCAGCGAAGTATTTAATTGTTCTTACCATCTGGCTTGTGTAAGAGTTCTCATTGTCGTACCAAGATACAACCTGAACCTCTGTTGTTCCGTTGTCTAATGGAAGAACCATTGTCTGTGTAGCATCGAATAAAGAACCATATCTCATACCAACGATGTCGCTAGATACGATTTCATCTGTATTGTATCCGAAAGATTCTGTAGCTGCTGCTTTCATAGCTGCATTTACTTCATCAACTGTAACAGTTCCGTCAACAACTGCTGTTAAGATTGTTGTAGATCCTGTTGGAGTTGGAACACGCTGAGCAGCTCCGATTAATTTTCCGTTCAGTTCTGGAATAACAAGTCCGATTGCTTTTGCAGCACCTGTGCTGTTTGGCACGATATTAACTGCTGCTGCACGAGATCTTCTTAAGTCACCTTTTCTCTGTGGTCCGTCAAGAGTCATCTGATCTCCTGTGTAAGCGTGGATTGTGCACATAATTCCAGATTTGATTGCTGCAAGATCGTTCAGCGCTTTAGCCATAGGCGCTAAGCAGTTTGTTGTACAAGAAGCAGCAGAAATAACTGTATCCTCTGGCTTTAATTCTGTATGGTTAACATTGTAAACGATTGTTGGAAGATCGTTTCCTGCCGGAGCAGAAATAACAACTTTTCTTGCACCTGCTTTGATGTGTGCAGAAGCTTTCTCTTTAGATGTGTAGAAACCTGTACACTCAAGAACTACGTCAACACCGATTTCTCCCCAAGGAAGCTCTTCAGCGTTAGCCTTTGCATAAATCTTGATCTCTTTTCCATCAACAACGATAGAATCCTCTGTTGCTTCTACTTTGTCACACAGAGCATATCTTCCCTGAGAAGAATCATACTTTAATAAGTGTGCAAGCATTGCTGGAGATGTTAAGTCGTTGATTGCAACTACCTCATACCCCTCTGCTCCAAACATCTGTCTGAATGCAAGACGTCCAATACGTCCAAATCCATTAATCGCTACTTTTACTGCCATGATTAATTCCTCCTAAAGTTTTTTTAACTGACTTCGCAGTCCTTATATTGTGAATTCTCTAACATTGTTAAAGAATCATCAACTGGGATTATTGTACTAAATCTCATACAAAAATTCAAGTGCCTTTTCCTATTTTTATAGAAGTTGACAAAAATACGGCTTTCTCTCTTTAAATTCTGTATAATACTTAAAACCACAGTCCTCTAAAATGTCTCTGACCTTCGTAAAATCGTAGGCAATATGCTCCGGTCTGTGACCGTCAGCTCCGACTGTTATAATCTCTCCCCCCAGTTCCCGGTAACGCTTTAATACATCTGCATGGGGATGTGCAAAAGGAAGCCCATATTTCAATCCGGCTGTATTAAGTTCCAGTCCTTTTCCTTTTTCGATCAGTGTCCGAAGGATCTCATCAATAATATCTGCATATTTCTTATAATTATAATCCTGCTCTCTATGCTTTCCATAGCGCACCACATAATCTAAATGCCCAAGTACATCGAAGCCGTCAAATTCCTGTATATCGGTCAACGTTTCTTCCATAGCAATGCGATACCCCTCTTCATCGGATTTTCCAATGAACAGCTTACCGGCAGCCGGGTCTGTGGATTCAATGACATGTACGGACCCAATCACAAAATCAAAGGGATATTTCTTTACAAATTCACGGTAATATCCTCCCAGATGAGGTTGGAGCCCAAGTTCCACACCAATCCGCACATCGATTTTGTCCTGATACTTTTCCTGTAATGGTCTAAGTGTCTCAAAATATTTTTCCGGTTCGAAAATACTTTCTTCTCCCCACTCCATGTCATCCTTGTCATAATGATCTGTGAAACAGATCATCTCAAGACCTTTCTCTAATGCGCCCAAAATCATCTGTTCCGGCGTAAATTCCGAATCATGGGAAAAGTTAGAATGCATATGCACATCTGCTCTCATATTATTTATCTCCTTTAATCGTTCCACCTAAAAGTACGTATTCATCTTCATACAGCACTACAGCCTGTCCGGGAGTGATCGCTCTTTGCGGTTCGTCAAACATGCACAAAATCTCATCCTCTCCTGTTTTCTCCACTGTACACCATGCTCCTTTGTGATTATAGCGAATCTTTGCCCACGCCCTCATTGGCTTGTCAAGACCTTCAATCGCCATATAGTTGACATGATCTGCTCTCACATAACGACTTAGCGATTCTTCATGGCTTCCTACAACTACCTCATTGGTCTCCGGTCGGATCTCAAGGACGAACACCGGATACCCAAGCGAAAGCCCAAGTCCTTTTCTCTGTCCCACTGTATAATGGACGATTCCTTTATGTTTTCCAACTACCGTCCCATCTGTTGTCACAAAATTGCCCGGCAATACCGGCTGATTCGTGTTTTCCTCTATATAGGAAGCATAATCGCCATCCGGAATAAAACAGATATCCTGACTGTCCGGCTTGTCTGCCACTAAAAGTCCCAGTTTTTCTGCCATTGCACGAATCTCTTCTTTTGTATAAGCCCCCACCGGCATCAAGGTTTTCTGCAGTTGTTCCTGTGTCAGATTATAAAGCGCATACGTCTGATCCTTTGCACCTGTAGCAGAGGTTCGAAGGGAATATCTTCCATTGGGCAGCTGGTCAATTCTGGCATAATGACCGGTTGCTATATAATCTGCTCCGATCTGCATACTGCGTTTCAGAAGTGATTCCCATTTTACATATCGATTGCACGCGATACATGGGTTCGGTGTTCTTCCCTCTTGATACTCTTTCACAAAATAATCAATCACCTGCTCCTTAAATTCCTGTTTAAAGTTCATGACATAATAAGGAATGCCAAGAGACGCCGCCACTCTTCTGGCGTCTTCTACTGCACTTAAACCACAGCAGCCTCCATTTTCTTCCTGTACCAATTTCTCTTCTTCCTGCCAGATCTGCATTGTCACTCCGATCACATCATATCCTGCTTCTTTCAGAAGCCATGCAGCCACCGAAGAATCAACACCGCCTGACATTCCTACCACTACCTTTTTCTTCTCCATCAGACTTTCTCTTTTCTTTCATTATTTAATATTCTTCTTCCTCTTCTTCATCCTCATGAATATCAGACTTCGGTTTTTCCAGTCCTTCGATCTGAATACCATTTTTCTCTGCGTAATCCCAGAGCGCTGCATGAATTGCTTCTTCCGCAAGCAGAGAACAGTGAACCTTTACCGGCGGAAGACCGTCAAGGGCTTCCATAACAGCTTTATTTGTCACCCGCATTGCTTCTTTAATATTTTTTCCTTTTACAAGTTCCGTTGCCATACTGCTTGTAGCAACCGCTGCGCCGCAGCCAAATGTTTTAAATTTCACATCACGGATAATTTGATTTTCATCAATGTCCAGATAAATTCTCATAATATCTCCGCATTTCGCATTTCCTACTGTTCCAACGCCGCTGGCATTTTCAATCTCTCCTACATTTCTTGGATGTTCAAAATGATCCATTACTTTTTCTGTATACATAATCTATCTCCTGTTCTTTCTTTTATTCTGTTCTTATTTTTGTTTCTTTATAAAGTCCTCATATAGCGGAGACATGTTACGAAGTCTCTCAATGATCGCTTTCAAATTCTCAACTACATAATCAATATCTTCTTTTGTAATCTCTTCATTGATTGTCAACCGCAAAGAACCATGCGCGATTTCATGCGGAAGTCCGATTGCCAGCAGTACATGAGACGGATCAAGAGAACCGGAGGTACACGCTGATCCACTGGAGGCACAGATTCCCTTTCCATCCAGCATAATAAGAAGGGATTCACCTTCAATAAACCGGAAGCTGAAATTCGCATTATTAGGAAGCCTGTCCGTACGATGTCCATTTAATCTGCTATATGGAATTTCTTTAAGAACTCTGTCAATCAGGTAATCTCTAACCTCAACCTCATTAGCTGTTCTTTCTTCTCGTGTGTCTGCCGCTCTCTTTGCCGCTGTTCCCATACCTACAATACCCGGTACATTCTCCGTGCCTGCTCTTCTCTTTCTTTCCTGAGCTCCTCCATGAATGAAAGAGCGGATCTTTACTCCTTTTCTAATATACAGAAAACCGATTCCTTTGGGACCGTTTAATTTATGTCCGCTTGCACTGAGCATATCGATCTGACATTCATCCACATTAATCGGAAGCTGTCCATATGCCTGAACGGCATCTGTGTGGAATAAAATTCCACGTTCATGTGCAATTTGTCCAATCTCTTTGATCGGCTCAATCGTTCCGATTTCATTATTGGCAAACATAACAGAGATTAAAATTGTCTCCGGTCGGATTGCCTTTTTCAAATCTTCAAGCCGCACCTTTCCATCTTCATCAACATCCAGATAAGTCACCTCATATCCGTTCTTCTCCAAATACTGTGCGGTATGCAAAATTGCATGATGCTCGATCTTCGTTGTAATGATGTGATTCCCTTTGTCCCGATATGCTTCTGCAGTCGCCTTTAATGCCCAGTTATCAGCTTCTGAGCCGCCTGCCGTGAAGTAGATTTCGTTGCTTTTCGCTCCTAACGTCGTAGCGATCCGGTCCCTTTGAACATCAACCACTTCTTTATTTCCCGCTGCAAATGTATAAACGCTGGATGGGTTCCCGAACTTCTCTGTAAAATACGGGAGCATTGCTTCTAACACTTCCGGCGCGGTCTTTGTCGTTGCCGCATTGTCTAAATATAAAAATTTATCCATCACAATTCCTCCATTTTCTTCTATTATACGCTTCCACATGCCGATGCATCAAATCCTCCTGCGGGATTCCGCTTCTTGCTTTCCCCCACCAACTCATCCAGCATGATTTTATTTACCGTTTCATTAATACTTTCATTGATTTTTTTCCATACATATTTGGTAACACAACTGTCCGCTGAAATGCAGCCGTCTTCCGAATAAAAAGCTGCACATTTCACCGGTTCTAAGCTTCCTTCCAGAGCCCTCAAAACATCGCCTACCGAGATTTCTTCCGCCTTCTTGTTCAGCACATAGCCTCCGGAAGCTCCGCGGATACTTTTCACAAGCCCCGCTTTCTTAAGAAGCGCCACCAGTTGTTCCAGATACCGCTCAGAAATATCTTGTCTGGCAGCAATACTGCTGATCGATACCGGTTCCTCTTCACTGTATCTCGCCAAATCAATAATTGCTCTAAGACCGTATCTTCCTTTTGTGGAAAGTTTCATCTTATCACCCTCTTTATAATTCCCAGTAATTTACTAGGATTTTACTTCTGTAGAATACCATCCATCTTTCGTTCTGTCAAGCACTGTACAGGAATATATTTAAAATAATATCTCTAAGGAGGATTCTATGTCACGAAAACAAGTCCTCATTAAGGGCACGATCATTTTAACATTAACCGGATTTGCCACTCGGTTCATGGGGTTTTTTTATCGAATTTTCTTAAGCCATACATTCGGAGAAGAGGGAGTTGGCATTTACCAATTGATTTTCCCCATCTACGCCATGGGGTTTTCTCTTACATCTGCCGGTATTGAATTGGCGCTTTCAAGAAGTACCGCTTATTATATTGCCAAGAACGAGAAACACAAAGCAGCCGAACTTCTTCTAACAGCCCTTTTGATCACAGAAACTCTTTCCATCATTGCCATGCTCCTTATTCAACGATACGCCGGTGTTCTTGCCGCATCTGTTCTTTGCGAGCCCCGATGCGAAAAACTTCTTATGATTCTGTCCTACGTGTTTCCTTTTTCCGCTTTGCACAGCTCCATCTGCGGTTACTATCTCGGAATGAAGAAGACGAAGATTCCATCCGTCTCGCAACTGATCGAGCAGATTACACGAATTGGTTCCGTCTTGCTCTTATATACGATCAGCCGCACACAGGGGCACCCTTTTGGAATCGCCGTCGCAGTCTCCGGGCTGATTGCCGGTGAAATATGTTCTTCTCTCTACTGTTTAAATCTCCTGTCACATGAAGATGAATTAACTTTTACGCCGCGCGCTTTCACAAGCGCATTCAGAAAACACGCCGGAAGTCTTACCGGGCTATCACTTCCCCTGACCGGAAGCCGTGTCATGCTGAATATTTTGCAGAGCATTGAAGCAGTCTCTATTCCCATAAAGCTGCAACTCTACGGAATGAGCGTTAAAGTTTCTTTAAGCACATACGGAGTTTTGACCGGAATGGCTCTCCCATGCATTCTCTTTCCTTCCGCTATTACAAATTCCGTCTCCACTATGCTTCTTCCCACAGTTGCGGAAATTCAGGCCATGGACGAGCGCAGTCAACTATCTTCTCTGATCCGCAAAGTCTTTTTTTCCTGCATCACTCTTGGCTGCATATGCTGTGCAGGGCTCTTGCTTTTCGGACAGTGGATCGGCGAGTTTCTTTTCCACAGTCCGTCAGCCGGAGATTTTATTGTCACACTGGCATGGATGTGTCCTTTTTTATACACGAACAATACGTTACTCAGCATTCTAAATGGAATTGGCAAGACAAATCTTTCCTTTTTCATTAACGCCATCAGTCTCATAATCCGAATTGCCGGTGTTCTCCTCTTCATTCCCAAAATCGGCATCTACGGATATCTATGGGGACTTCTGATCAGCCAGCTTAGTATTTTCTTCTTTTGCCTTTTTTATTTGCGTTATTATCTTCGGTCTTCCTCTTTACGAAGATAATTCTACAAGAAAAAGAAGCTGCACACGAACCTAGTACAACTACTAGCGCTACAGCTTCTTTTCTTAAATGGATGACAAAAACATTCTCATTAAAACAGGATTCACCGTACACTCCAGAATAAGCCCCACTGCCATAAACAAGAAAAAGCAGATTGTTTTTACCGCACTCCACGTTCTCTTTGGATAGCAGAACAGATACCACAATAAGATCAGATACCCTGCCGTATAGAGCGGAAGCTGTGGCAGAACACCAACGAGACAAAGAAGGATTCCTCCGAATCCCCTCTGCATAACTGCCACAGTCAGAATCAGACCGCTTAACAGGCCCGTCCACATCAAAAATAACAGAACTGCCGCCTTGCGAAATTTCGTACATCCCGCCAGCCCCAGAATCACGAGCGGTGTTATACGAAGTCGCAGCAGATACCAGAAATATTCACTGTTATCAATGGGCGTCTGCATATATTGTTCCATGAAAAACTCATGAAAGATTCCCAGATCTGCCAGATATTCACCGGCGATAAAATTGGCGCTTAATATCCCCGCCAAAAAGCCAAACATATAAAACAGAACAAAATATTTTTTGCTTTCCTGTACCTTCATGCGCTTCCTCCTTGCATTCAGATACTCTATTATATGTATAGCCTCTTCATATATGACTATTTTAAATAACGAGCTTCATAAGCGAGTATGGAAGCAATGGTTTTCGAATCTTCAATCTCTCCGGAAAAAATCTTTTCTTTCAATTCATCCACCGTGTATGCTTTTACATTTACATATTCATTTTCGTCCAGATTCTGTGTACCCGCCTTCAGTTTTCTCGCAACATATATTTCAATCTTCTCATTGCAGAGCGCAACGGTTGTTCGTATATTGATCAGCCATTCCAGCTGTTCTGACTTATAGCCGGTTTCTTCTTCCAATTCTCGCGCCGCACAAAGAATTCCTTTTTCATCCGGATCGTCAAGCTTACCTGCCGGAATCTCCAATGTCTTCCGGTCCAGCGCATTTCGAAATTGGGATACCATCAGAATCCGTCCGTCATCCAGCACCGGAACTACTGCCGCCGCTCCGTTATGTTTAATAAAGTCCCACTCTTCGTGATTTCCATTTGCAAATTCCATGGAATCTTTATAAACCTCCAAAACGGTTCCTTTATACATCAATTCTCTTTTTACACGCCTGATTTCCTCACACATATTGTCTTACCTTCCTTTTTTATTCATTTATATATTTTGCATTTTTTATTTACCTTATGAGATTTCAAAAGAATTCCGGAAATTGAGAAAGGGAGATGCCACACTTTATATCAGCGCGACACCTCCCTACATTTATCTTCTACTTGGCATAATCGGTCACTCGTGATTCACGAATCACGTTGACTTTGATCTGTCCAGGATATTCCAGCTCAAACTCAATCTGTTTCGCTATATCTCTAGCCATCAATACCATATCTGCATCAGATACCTGCTCCGGAACTACCATTACACGAATCTCTCTACCTGCTTGAATTGCAAAAGATTTATCAACACCATTAAATTGGTTGGTGATATCTTCTAATTGTTTTAACCTGTTTGTATATGTTTCCAATGTTTCTCTTCTCGCACCCGGTCTTGCAGCGGAAATCGTATCTGCCGCCTGCACAACGCATGCAATAAGAGTTTCTGGCTCTACGTCGCCATGATGCGCTTCCACTGCGTTGATGACCACAGCAGACTCTTTATATTTTCTACAAAGATCGACACCAATCTGAATGTGGGAGCCTTCCACATCATGATCAATAGATTTTCCAATATCATGTAAAAGACCGGCTCTTTTTGCCACACGTACATCCAGACCGATCTCACCGGCAAGAAGTCCGGCAAGTTGAGAAACTTCCATAGAATGCTTTAATGCATTCTGTCCATAACTGGTTCTGAATTTCATTCTTCCGAGCAGTTTGATAAGCTCTGGATGAATACCATGAACACCAACTTCTAACGCTGCCGCCTCGCCTTCTTCACGAATCATTGTCTCTACTTCTTTTTGCGCTTTTTCTACCATCTCTTCGATTCTTGCCGGATGGATACGACCATCGACAATCAATTTTTCAAGCGCAATTCTTGCGACTTCTCTTCTTATTGGATCAAAGCCGGACAATACAACCGCTTCCGGTGTGTCGTCAATAATAAGTTCCACACCTGTCATCGTCTCCAATGTACGGATATTACGTCCTTCTCTACCAATAATTCTGCCTTTCATTTCATCACTTGGAAGCTGCACAACTGAAATTGTAGTCTCCGCAACATGGTCAGCGGCACAACGCTGAATTGCAGTGACAACATATTCTTTCGCCTTTTTATCAGCTTCTTCCTTTGCCTGCGCTTCCAGTTCTTTTACCATTTTGGCAGTATCATGTTTTACATCTTCTTCAACAGTTTTCAACAAATATTCTTTTGCTTGTTCGGAGGTAAGTCCTGAGATTCTTTCTAGTTCCTGCACTCGCTGCTTACTCAACTCTTCCACTTTCGCTTCGCGCTGCTTAAGCTGTTCTTCTTTTGCTGCAAATCCTGCTTCACGCTTCTCAATAGCGTCGGACTTTTTGTCCAAAGCCTCTTCCTTGGAAAGAACACGTTTCTCGTATCTTTGTAACTCTGCTCTGCGTTCCTTTGTCTCTTTTTCAAGTTCATTCTTGTTCTTGATCGACTCTTCTTTAATTTCCAAGAGAGACTCCTTCTTCTTTGCCTCAGCCGTTTTTACTGCATCATCAATGATCTCACGCGCTTTCGTTTCCGCATTTCCGATCTTACAATCTGCATTTTTCTTCAGATTTGACACTGTAAGAAAATGACTGATGACTGCCGTCACTACTACAAGCACTGCTGCTACAGCAATTACTATTCCTATCGGCACAGGAGCACCTCCTTATTTAATTTTCATTGTACAAATACAACACTTAAATTTTATACTGTTTTAACAAAGATGTCAAGCATTCCAATCAGAAACTTGTATTACTTGACGGATGTCCTCATATCGGAAACCTTTTCTTACTAAAAAGCCTAATATTTTCTGAGTTTCCGCCCGGTTTGCATTCTCGGGATCATACCCTTTTTTACGCAGAAGTGTACAAATAGCTTCTCTTGCATCATGCTCTTCATAGCATTCCTGAAAGGCAGCATCAATATCCTCGCCTTTTACTCCCTTCTGACAAAGAGACGCATAGATTTCCCTTCGGCTTTTCTTATCCTTGCGGCTTTCTATAAAATTTCTGGCATATTCCTGATCGTTGATATATCCGAAAGATTTCACATAATCCATCACCATATCTATAATATCTTCCTGATAATCGCCAAGCCTTAACTTCTGCCGAAGCTGTTCTTCTGTCCGCCCCATAACATTCAGTAAATGCAGCGCGCGAAGTTTCCCTCTTTTCAGGATGACTTCCCGGCGAATCTTTTCATACACCTCAACAGACAGTTCTTCATTAACTGCAACGCGATAACGAGACAGTTCGCCTTTGTATAATACAAAAGCGAACCGTTCATCGAGATATACTTTATATTTATTTTTTGCCACCGCTTCTATCTTAGTGACGATCATCTATTCATCCTCTTCTTCTGATGTTTCCGCCCCTTCAAAAGCATAGTGTTTGCGGATCTTCGCATCCAGTTCTTCCATAATCGCAGGGTTCTCTGTCAAATAATTTTTTGCGTTCTCGCGTCCCTGTCCGATCTTATCACCATTATATGCAAACCACGAACCGCTTTTGCTCACCAGTCCGAGATTTACAGCCAGATCCAGAATGTCTCCCTCTTTGGAAATTCCCTTTCCAAACATGATATCAAACTCTGCTTCTTTAAACGGCGGTGCAATCTTATTCTTCACAATTTTTACGCGTGTTCTGTTACCGATCATCTCTCCGCTCTGTTTCAATGTCTCAATTCTTCTTACATCCATACGAATGGAGGCATAGAATTTCAGCGCACGTCCTCCCGTTGTGGTCTCCGGATTACCGAACATCACTCCCACTTTTTCACGGAGCTGATTAATGAAAATAACAACACAATTAGACTTGCTGATAACCGGAGTCAGTTTACGCAGTGCCTGAGACATCAGACGTGCCTGTAATCCCACATGCGAATCTCCCATATCACCTTCAATCTCCTGACGCGGTACCAGTGCCGCAACAGAGTCAATAACAATGATGTCCATAGCACCGGAACGCACCATAGTCTCTGCAATCTCAAGTGCCTGATCTCCACTGTCCGGCTGAGAGATATACAGTTCATCAATATCAACACCTATATTTTTAGCGTATACCGGATCAAGCGCATGTTCTGCATCGATAAATCCTGCAATACCGCCTCTTTTCTGTACCTCTGAGATCATGTGCAGTGCAACCGTTGTCTTACCACTGGATTCCGGTCCATAGATTTCCACAATTCGTCCCTTTGGTACTCCGCCCATTCCCAGAGCAATGTCAAGGCTTAAGGAACCTGTCGGAACCGTCTCCACCGCTACTTGCGCCGCCGGATCTCCAAGCTTCATTACTGTTCCCTTTCCATAATCTTTTTCTAATTTTGCAATCGCTGCATCTAACGCTTTTTTCTTATTTTCATTACTTGCCATAAGTCTTCTCCTTCTAATATGCGAACTAACGTTCGCCCTGTTCATATACTAGTACACTTGTTCTGATTTGTCAACATGAAATTGTTATATAAGCTGGATTTTTTGGCGAAATGCCAGTGTCCGAATCCCTTTGATATACGATTGAATAATCACTGTCCTAAACTATATCCTTACTCTATCATACATTTTCAAAAGCGTCAATTTGATTTCTCTATGTAAGTGCCGCTCAGTATCAGACCACAATCTTTCCGACTCAAAAACAGATCTTCTTCATCAAAATTTCAAAACACCATCCAAAATCTCTCTTTTGAACGGACTTCGAAGCAATCAGATCCGCGCTGTGAATCGTCTCCCCGTTTAACCGATACAGCACCGCCCCCACCTTCTGCCCCCGTCTTACAGGTGCATGAAGCTTCTCTTTTTTTACAATCTTAACTTCTACTTCTTCGCCTTGCTTAAGCAGGATTTTAAAATCTCTGGATTCTGTCGCTTCTGCTAAAAGAACAGAATTATGGAGAAGTGGCTGCCTCTCATCTCGCGCTTCCAATACACGAACCGGAATCTTCTCCACCTTTTTCTCCACTTTCTGATAATGGTAATGTTCCAGTCCATATTCCATAAGCCTGCGTGTATCTTTCCATTTATAGTCTTTGTTATTCGGCCACCCGCAAGCAAGCAATGATACGATAAATGTACGTCCATCCCGACGCAGCGCACCGACATAACAATATCCCGCTTCCGAAGTAAATCCAGTCTTCCCTGACAATGCCCCTTCCATCATGGACAGAAATGCATTATGATTGTGACACGCAAACGTTCGATCTCCTGCTACATTTGAAAATGAATAATCTTTGGTCTGCGTAATTTCAAGAAATTTCTCCCGTTCTTCTGATTCCATAATACAATATCGCATAATCCGCGCCAGATCCTCCGCAGTTGTCTCATGGATTCCCTCTTCATCTTCTCCATCCAATCCATTGGGTGTTACAAAATGCGTATTTTGACATCCCAGCTTTTTCGCTTTTTCATTCATCAAATCCGCAAATTCTTCTACCGTTCCCGCTATAGCTTCTGCCAGCACAACAGCGCTGTCATTGTGGGATTCCAGCATAAGTGAATAGAGAAGATCGTTCACATAAAACTGTTCTTTCTTTCTCACTCCCAAGCGCACCTTGGGCTGGCACACCGCATAATCCGACACAGACGCCTTCTGGTCTTCCTGCATCTGTTCCAACACAAGAATACAGGTCATGATCTTTGTTGTACTTGCCATTGGAAGCTTACGCCTTTCATCCTGTCCAAATAAAATACGCCCGCTGTCAGCATCCATCAACACAGCTGACCGGGCGTAAAGATTTGTCGGCTCGTCTTCTCCTTTTTCTGCCTGCACGATATTCCCGGACAGCTCCAAAAGAAAAAAGCAAAAACAACAGAATATAACCAGCATTTTCTTTTTCATAACCACACCTTGCAATTGATCACTATTTATTGCAATGTATGTATCTTTTCATCAGACTATACGTCCAATTTTAACTGAGCCTCTTCCTCCGCTTCTGTCTTAAAATTCTCCATCTGCTCCTGATTAAGACTCGGAAGATCTTCCACGGACTGAATGCTGAAGCGTCTCAGAAATTCCTCCGTAGTACCAAAGAGAAGAGGTCTTCCCGGCGCATCCAAGCGCCCTACTTCACAGATCAGATTATATTCCACCAGCTTATTGACCGCATGGTCCGATTTCACACCTCGGATCTTTTCAATCTCAAGCTTCGTCACCGGCTGCTTATAAGCAATGATGGATAAGGTCTCCAATTGAACATCCGTCAGAGCATAGCGCTTGGGCTGCTTTGCAATTCTGATCAAATACTCATACATCTCTGTCTTCGTACACATTTGAAAGGAGTCTTCCAATTCTACAATCCGTATCCCCCGGTCCTGCGCATTATATTTATCCATCATCTGATGAATGATCTTTCTCGTTGTCGCCTCATCATGCTCAATGGCTGCGGCAATTTTACGAAGTTCAACCGATTCCCCCATCGTAAATAAAATCGCCTCTATAATCCCTTCTAACTTACTAATCTCCACAGTTTCATACCTTTCTTCACATATATGTATTATTGCATTTGTTGTAAAAATCTTCTTATCTCTTTTTAATTCTTCTAAATATTGGATGTGATCCTAATATCATCAAATGGCTGCTCCTGTGGTTCAATATAGAGCACTCCTTCTTTCATAAGTTGTAAAAGCGCTAAAAATGTCACCACGATCTGTGTCTTCGTGCTCTGCTTCGTAAGCAGTGTCCGAAAGCTGAATTTCTTATGCTCTCTTGCATAATCCGTGACAAATACAAGCTTATCCGACACGGTAACTTCTTCTTTCTCAATCTTTCCAAACTTACTTCGCACAGGATCAATCTTGTCCACCTGTCGTTTCATCACATCTTTAAAAATGTGATTGAGCTTCTGTAAGGTGAGATTCCCTAACAATTCATCTAAATTTACCGGTTGTTCATACTCCATAACTTCCCGCGGAATGGTTGGTGTTTTATACATTACCCGTTCTGACTCAAGCTCTCTGTCCTTCAATTCATAGGACATATATTTATACATTTTATATTCCAGCAGCTGCTCCACCAATTCCTGTCTCGGGTCCTCTTCTTCCCCATCCTCGTTTACTTCTTTCGGAAGCAGCATCTTACATTTGATATCCAGAAGCGTGGCAGCCATGACAAGGAACTCGCTCATAACATTTAAGTCTTCTTTTTCCATGGCTTTGATATACTCCATGTATTGATTTGTAATCTCTACGATCGGAATGTCATAAATATCTATTTTGTTTTTATCAATCAAATGCAGCAGAAGATCCAGCGGACCTTCGAACACTTGCAATTTTACCGGAATTCCCATATCGTTTCCCCATATCATTTCATATCATAACTTATATATTATACTGGATTTTCCTCTTTTACACAAGGTTTTCCTTGCAAATGAAGAACAATCAGTTCTGCCGGATTCAGAAAACGGATATTTACAGTATGTGTACCCAAGCCTTTGCTCACCACGATCGTCTGCTCTCCCTCTCGATAAATATCTCCGGAATACTTCGGGAATAATTGAAACCCGGGAGTAATCACACCCAGTACCCCTGGAATTCTTGCCACACCACCGTGCAAATGTCCCGACAAAATAAGATCTGCTCCCCATGCTTTGTACAAATCCATATAACAGGGATTATGTGCCAACAGTATCTGAAATTCTTCCCCTTCTTTTTCTCCGATTCTTTGAATAATTTCCTGAAACTGTACATTTCCTTTCTTCATTCGCCGATAACCGGTAAGCGGAATTTCCAGACCGGTAAGATTCAGCTTGTCCAGATGCACTGTCTCATTTTCCAGAAAGTGTACGCCCGCAAGCTGCAGCTGCTTTTTATATTCTTCATAAGAAGCATCATAATTTTCCGGTTTTTCTTTCATGCGCTGTTCATGATTTCCATTGGCGTAATAAACCGGACATATCTTCGGAAGACTCTTTGCAAATTCAAGTGCCGGTGTCCATGTTTTTCCGTTTTTTCCCACAAGCATATCTCCACCTATAAGAATCAGGTCGGGATGCGCTTCAACAATTGCTTTTCGAAGTTTTTCATTTTCTTTTCCATATACGTGATTGTGAAGATCACTCAAAAACAGGACACAAAGTTCTCTTCCGACTTGTGTCAGTTTATCTGATTCAACTACATATTCCGTCACTTGAAAACAATGCAGTTCCCGAATCACTTCCAGAAACACTAAAATTGCCAATCCAAACAAAATAACTATCCACATTCTCTTGACTCCTTTTATTTCGACCATTATATAATTATTTTTCATCAAAAGCAACCTACCAATTTTCTTGTAAATGTGTTAAAATTTTTATGGATTAAACTTACTCAATTTTATACATAAGGAGGTTTTCAAAATGAGTATAGCAGAAAGAATTACAGCTCTTCGTGCTTTAATGGCTGATCGGGGATATGATGTCTACATGGTTCCTACCGATGACAACCATCAGAGTGAATATGTAGGCGAACACTTTAAAGCAAGAGCATTCATCACAGGATTTACCGGTTCTGCCGGAACAGCAGTGATCACAAAAGACGAAGCAGGACTCTGGACGGACGGACGTTATTTTATTCAGGCTGCACAGCAGTTAGAAGGAAGCGGCGTAAAACTCTTTAAAATGGGTGAGCCGGGCGTTCCTACTGTAGAAGAATATATTGCAAATGTAATCCCAGAGAACGGAACTCTTGGTTTCGACGGACGTGTTGTTGCTATGGGCGAAGGACAGGCTCTTGTAGAAGCAGTCGCTCCAAAGAATGCAAAAATCAACTATTCCGAAGATCTGATCGATCTTATCTGGGAAGACAGACCGGCATTATCTGAGAAACCGGCTTTCGCACTTGGCGAAGAATACACCGGAGAGAGCACAGCAAGCAAACTTGCCCGCATCCGCGAAGCAATGAAAGAACACGGTGCAACCGTACATGTTATCGCAGCTCTTGACGATGTCTGCTGGACAACAAATTTACGTGGTGACGATATTGAATATTTCCCACTGCTTCTTTCCTATGCTGTAATCACAATGGATGATATGAAGCTGTATATCGATGAACGTAAGCTGACAGATGAAATGAAAGAAAATCTTGCAAAAGATCATATTTCTCTTCGTCCATACAACGCTATTTATGAGGATGTCAAAGAACTTTCTTCTTCTGATGTAATCCTTGTAGATCCGGCACGTCTTAACTATGCTCTTTACAACAATCTTCCAAAAGAGGCGAAGATTGTAGAAGCGATGAACCCGACCGTTCTTATGAAGGCAATGAAAAATGACGTAGAGATCAAAAATATCATCAACGCACATATTAAAGATGGTGTTGCAATCACTCGTTTCATGTACTGGCTTAAGAAAAACATTGGAAAGATTGAAATCACCGAAATCAGCGCTGCTGAAAAATTAGAAGAATTCCGTAAAGAACAAGAAGGATATCTGTGGCAGAGTTTTGAACCAATCTGCGGTTCTGGCGAACACGGCGCCATCGTACACTATGCAGCTACCGAAGAGACAAATGTTCCGGTTGTTACAGACGGATTATTCCTCACAGATACGGGCGGAGGTTACATGGAAGGTTCTACAGATATTACACGTACTTTCGCATTTGGTAAGCTTTCCGACCAGATGAAGGAAGACTTTACTACCGTTCTGAAGTGTAACCTGCATTTGGCAAGAGCTGTATTCCTCTATGGTACTACAGGATACAACCTTGATGTTCTGGCAAGAATCCCCGCATGGGAGCGCGGTCTTAACTTCAACCACGGTACCGGACATGGCGTTGGATACTTAATGAATATCCACGAAGCTCCTACCGGTTTCCGCTGTGCGATCCGCGACAGAGAAAAACAGCCGATCGAAGCCGGTATGATCCTGACAGATGAACCGGGCTTATACATTGAAGGTTCTCATGGTATTCGTACGGAAAATGAACTTCTTGTAAGAGAAGGACAGAAAACAGAATACGGTCAGTTCTTATACTTTGAGCCAATTACTTACGCACCGATCGATCTTGACGCTGTTATTCCGGAACAGCTTACACAGGAAGACAAAGATCAGTTAAATGCTTACCACGCAAAAGTATATGAACTTGTCGGTCCAAGATTAAATGACGAAGAAAGAGAATGGCTGAAAGAATACACTAGAGCTATCTAAAAAAATCTATGTATGATTTAAAGGGGTATCACATTACTGTGATTCCCCTTTATTCATGTACAATCCTCAAAATACCTATGTATGATTTTTTTGAATGATATGTAAATTTTTATAATACAAGCAAGCGGAACAACTCTTCAAAAACACTTTTAATATCTACTTCACGGATGTCTCGCACCGCAACAATATCAACACATCCAATCTTCTTATCGCCCAGATAATACTCCGCAACACCTGCTTTTTCCCCTTTTTCAATAGGCGCATTCAGCTTCTTTTTTAGTACAACCTCCCTTTTGATTTCCGATAGATCAGCGCCGGTCGTATCCACGTAAAGAAATGGTTTTTTCTGTTTTGTCTTTACGGTCTTTTCCACTCCTCTTTTGACAGGAACTTCTTTTTCTTTCTTGCATGATTTTTCTTCATATTTCTGGCATCTTCCGAATCCATAATTAAGCAATGTTACTGCGTCTTTATTCCTCTTTTTGCTATCCTCCGCAGCCATAATAACCGCTATTAGCTCCACATCATCTTTTTTCGCTGTAGCTGAAATACAAAACTTTGCTTTTCCTGTTGAACCAGTCTTAAGACCGGTTGCGTACTCATAGTGCCGAATTAGTTTATTTGTATTCGATAATCCGAAGGTTGTCGTTCCTTTTTTCGTCTTATGCGTAATATCTTCCATCCAAATATTACAATAATCATAAATTTGAGGATAGTTGGTAATAAGTTCTCTGGACATAAGCGCAATATCTCTCGCTGTAGTTTCATGTCCATCTTTATCAAGACCATTGCAATTTTCAAAATGTGTATTCGTCATTTTCAACGCTTTTGCACGTTCATTCATTGCGTCCACAAAAGCCCCTTCATCCCCTGCTATATACTCCGCCATTGCCACACAGGCATCGTTAGCACTTGCGACTGCAATACATTTGATCAAAGTGTCCACGGTCTGCGTCTCGTTCGGTTCTAAGAAAACCTGCGAACCTCCCATAGAAGCCGCATATTCAGACACACTCACTTCATCTTCCAGATGAATCTTCTCTGATTTTAAAGCGTCAAAAATCAAAAGAAGCGTCATCACTTTCGTGACACTGGCAGGCGGTCTTTTTTCATCACAATTTTTCTCGTAGATCACCTGTCCTGTTGACGCTTCCATTAAAATTGCAGATGGTGCGGATAATTCAACTGCACCATCTGCTTCTTTCTCCTTATGAATCTGTTCCGATTCCTTTTGTGCTTCTTCTGCATATGCAATACCGGTTTGATCTGCCGCCACACATGACAATGTCAGCACCATACATAATAGACCTGCCCAAAACCGCTTCATACCGCACTCCATACATAACTTTTATTAGCAGTTTATGAAGGATTCTTCAGAGATATTCCTACACGTATCTCTTCTATTTTGTTTGCTCGTCTACTCAATTTCCAACACTGTATAATCTTGATCTTCCACTGTTTTTTTCAGCACCTCATTAGAAATGTCTGCACTTAATGTGACTACTGCTGTTCCTGCTTCATGGCTTACAGCCGCTTCTTCTACTTCGGCAAGTGCTTCCAAACATTTTTTCACTCTTGCCTCACAGTGCCCACACATCATACCTTCAATTTTCATTGTTTTTGTCATCTTTTTCTCCTCCTTGGATTCTTGTATATGTTGTTTATGTCTTTTCTTTTTGTCTTTACTTGCGTCTCTTAATTTAAAGAAATTAAGCCGAAGCGCATTGGTAACTACACAAAAACTTGATAAGCTCATTGCCGCCGCGCCAAACATCGGATTCAATTTCCATCCAAATAACGGATACCAGATTCCTGCCGCCAGCGGAATGCCGATAATATTATAAATAAACGCCCAGAATAAATTCTCATGGATATTTTGAAGAGTTGCTCTGCTGAGTCTGATCGCCGCCGGAACATCACTCAACCGGCTCTTCATAAGTACGACGTCTGCCGCATCAAGAGCAATATCGGTCCCCGCTCCGATGGCAATTCCCATATCAGCTCTCGTAAGTGCCGGTGCATCATTGATTCCATCTCCCACCATAGCAACTTTGCCTTGTTTCTTTAACTTTCTGATCACAGACTCTTTTCCATCCGGGAGAACTCCTGCAATCACTTCATCCACTCCGGCCTGTCTGCCAATTGCTTTTGCAGTACGCTCATTATCTCCGGTCAGCATGACCACGTGAATTCCCATATTCTGAAGCTCTTTTACTGCCTTATGACTATCTTCCTTCATCACATCTGCAACAGCGATCATTCCAAGAAATTCCCCTTCTTTTGCGAAAAACAGAGGTGTTTTCCCCTCTTCAGCAAGCATCTGCGCTCTTCGCTCCTCTTCTTCTGTGATCCTTGCCTGTGATCGGATAAAATTGAGATTTCCACCGGCAAGTATCTTTTGCTCCAGTTTTCCGGTTAGTCCATTTCCTGCAACTGCTTGAAAATCTGTCACTTCTTTTTCACTGCTCAGCTCTCTTTTTTCTGCTTCTGATATTACTGCATGTGCCAATGGATGTTCACTTTTCTTTTCTAAAATATACGCAAGTTTAAGAAGCTCTTCTTCTGATATTCCGTCTGCCGGCACAAGATCTGTAACTTCCGGTTCGCCTTTTGTAATCGTTCCGGTCTTATCTAACGCTACGATATCCATTTTACCTGTTTCTTCTAGTGATACCGCAGTTTTAAACATAATTCCATGCTTAGCGCCCATTCCATTGCCAACCATAATAGCAACCGGAGTCGCCAATCCTAATGCGCATGGACAGCTAATTACAAGAACTGAAATTCCTCTTGCTAACGCAAAACCTACGCTCTGTCCCGACACTAGCCATATGAGCATGGTCAAGAGCGCAATCCCAATCACCGTTGGAACAAACACTCCCGAAACCTTATCTGCCACTTTCGCAATGGGCGCCTTTGTCGCTGCCGCATCGCTGACCATCTGAATAATCTGTGACAAGGTTGTATCTTCACCAACCCTTGTAGCCCGACATTTTAAAAATCCAGAATGATTGACCGTTGCCGCCGATACATTTGATCCTTCTTCTTTGTCTACCGGAACACTTTCCCCCGTAAGCGCCGCTTCATTTACCGCACTGATTCCTTCCAAAACCACTCCGTCTACCGGGATGCTCTCCCCTGGTCTTACAACGAACAGATCTCCTTTTACAACTTCTTCTATCGCCACTTCAACTTCTCTTCCTTCTCGCAAAAGGGTTGCTTTTTTAGGCGATAATTTCATCAGACTCTTTAACGCGTCCGTCGTTTTTCCTTTTGACCTTGCCTCAAGCATTTTTCCGACAGTAATCAATGTTAAAATCATTGCTGCAGACTCAAAATAAAATTCATGCATATAAGCCATGACCTGTTTGCCATTTCCGTTCATCTGTGCATTTGTCATTGCAAATAAAGCATACGTACTGTAGATAAAAGAGGCACCGGAGCCAAGCGCTACCAGTGTATCCATATTAGGCGAACGCTTCCACAGGCTTTTAAAACCGCTGATAAAGAATTTTTGGTTAATCACCATAACAATTCCGGTCATCAGAAGTTGAAAAATTCCGACTGCAATATGATTTTTGGCAAATATTTCCGGTAAAGGCCATCCCCACATCATATGTCCCATCGAAACATACATAAGCGGAATTAAAAAACAAAGAGACGCTGCCAGTCTTTTCTTCAAAACAGGCGTCTCTTTGTCCTTTAACTGCTCTTCCATAGTTGAGACGGTACTGCTTTTTTTCTGATTTCCACTATTCTTTTCTTCCGCCCCATATCCTGCCGCTTCTACCGCAGCAAGAATATCCATCGGATCCGCCTGACCTTCTACTCCCATAGAATTGGTGAGAAGACTGACTGAGCACGCGGTTACTCCCGGCACTTGAGACACTGCTTTTTCTACACGGGCGCTGCACGCCGCGCAGCTCATACCCGTCACTTCATACTGTTTCATATCCACTTCTCCTTCCACTGACTCAAAACTTACCGCATCATTTTTTGAAGTGTTGCAACAAGTTCATCAATTGTTTCGTCTTTTCCGTTACGGATATCTTCCGCAACACAAGTGTGGATATGATTGGATAATAAAATCTTATTAAAACTGTTAAGCGCTGCTGTTATTGCGGATACTTGAATCAATATGTCCGTGCAATAATAGTCTTCTTCCACCATACGCTTAATCCCTCTTACCTGACCTTCAATCCGGCTCAGACGATTAAGCAGATCCTTATATTCTTTTTCTGTTCTTTTTTTTGTTTTATGACAACATTTTTTTACTTCACTCAAAAAAATTCACCTCTTTCAAGGTGAATTATATACTCCCTATGGGTATTATGCAAGTAATTTATTTCATTTTAATAAATTATTCTTGATTTCTTCCTTCTTTACTATATCCTGTAAAAAACTCTGTCAGTGCATCTAAGGTCTTCATGAGAACCGGAAGTTCTTCTTTGTCCAGTTTATCAATAATCGCCTGAGTCATCTGTCTGTGATAATCTTCATGGTGATGATAAGCATTAATACCTTTCTCGGTTAATTTCACATAAACCACTCGCCGGTCTTCTTCACTTCTGCTTCGCTCTACATAATTTTTGTTCACCAGATTATTCACGGCAGTTGTCAAAGAACCAACTGTAATGTTCAACTTTTTCGCAATGGATGACATATTATTTCCGGCGCCTAATCCAATCGCCTCAATTACGTGCATATCATTATTGGTTAAATCTTTAAATTCTTCCGTAATAATTGCCTTTTCTTCCAGTTCCCATATTTCATTAATCAGATTGACCAATACATGATTAATCATTTTATATACATCTTCCATTGTTCCGCTCCTTTATTCGGCTATATTTTAAATATGTTATATTATACTATCGTTAGACGCCGAGAAGCAACCTCTTCTTTTTTCACTTTCTAAAACTTTCGAAATCTATCATATCTATGTTGCAAAAGCTCTTGAACATCCCTCTCGATATACTGAGAGAAAAAAGTAGTTATTGCTTTTGAAAGCAGATTTATTACGGACTTCATTGAATTCACAGTGTAATGATCCGGCTCTTTAAATATTTTATCGACAATCTCCAATTCTTTTAAATCTTCTGCCGTTAACTTCATCACTTTAGCCGCCACCTGTGCTTTTGTGCTATCTTTCCACAAAATGCTGGCAAATCCTTCCGGTGAAAGAATCGAATAAATTGCATTTTCCATCATCCATACTTCATCTGATACTGCTAAAGCAAGCGCTCCACCGCTTCCGCCTTCTCCTATGATCACTGAAAGAATCGGCACCTTCACCCCTGACATCTCACAGATATTTCTCGCGATTGCCTCTCCTTGTCCACGCTCCTCTGCTTCCAGACCGCAAAACGCTCCCGGCGTATCTACCAAACAGAGAATCGGACGTCCAAATTTTTCCGCCTGCTTCATTAAACGCAATGCCTTTCGATATCCTTCCGGGGAAGGCATTCCGAAATTTCGTCTGACATTTTCTTTTGTTGTACGTCCTTTTTCCTGAGCAATCACCGTTACGGGAATTCCGCCGATTCTTCCGATTCCTCCAAGAATCGCAGGATCATCCCCAAAACAACGATCCCCATGAAACTCAAGGAAGTCCGTACACAACATCTGTATATAATCACTGCCTACCGGTCGGTCTTTTTGTCTGGAAATCTGGACTTTTTCCCACGCGTCTCTTTTTACCTTATCTTCACTATACAAAAACGTATTCTTCCATTCGTCAGCTGCCTTTTCGTTAACTCCTTCATGTTCTAATCGCCCACCTGCATGAAACGCTAAAATCTGACCTAATGTTGTTCTCATTTGCTGCCGCTCTACGATTCCGTCAAGGAAGCCATGTTCCAACAAAAATTCTGAGCGCTGAAATCCCTTGGGCAGTTTCTGACCTATTGTCTGTTCAATTACACGTGGACCGGCAAAGCCGATCAACGCATTCGGTTCTGCAAGAATAATATCTCCCAACATCGCAAAACTGGCTGTCACTCCTCCCGTTGTCGGATCGGTCAGCACACTGATATAAAGAAGACCTTCATCACTATGTCTTTTTAACGCTGCTGAAGTTTTAGCCATCTGCATAAGCGATATAATACCTTCCTGCATTCTGGCTCCTCCTGAACATGCAAATAAAATCACCGGAAGCCTCTCCTTTGTTGCACGCTCTACTGCTCGCACAATTTTTTCTCCTACGATTTCTCCCATACTTGCCATTAAAAAGCGACCATCACAAACACCGATTACTGCGTCATTTCCGTCAATCTTTGCCTTTCCGGTCACAACAGCTTCTTGAAGTCCGGTTTTTTCTCTGATGAAATCTAATTTTTCTTCATATCCCTTATATCCCAGAGGATTTTGAGAAATCATATCTTTATCCCATTCCTCAAAACTCCCTTCATCCACCGTCATCTCGATACGTCTATACGCATGCATGCGGAAATATCCTCCGCATTTCGGACAAATATAATATCCGTTTTTTACGTCTTCCGAAATAATAGCACCGCCACATTTATTACATTTTTTCAGCAGTCCCTCTGGAACTTCCGGTTGAAATACGTTTTTAGAAATATAGGTTTTTTTTCCTGTCAATTGCCTTGTCTTTTTGAATACATTGTCTAATTTCATCAGATCTCACCTTTACATTTTTTGAATAAATCCAACATCCACATTACCTGATAAATAATCCGGATGATTTAATATTTCATACTGGTAATCAATATTTGTGTCAATACCCTCGATTACCGTTTCTCCTAATGCACTCTGCATTTTTCGAATTGCTTCCTGCCTGTTTTCCGCCCATACAATTAACTTTGCAATCATAGAATCATAATATGGCGGAATACAATATCCCGAATAAACAGCCGAATCAATACGAATTCCTTTTCCTCCCGGAAGATACATATCTGTAATTGTTCCCGGTGAAGGACGGAACCCTTTTTCCGGATTTTCGGCATTGATCCTACATTCAATCGCATGCCCATCCAATCGTACTTCTTCTTGTGTGTAAGACAATTTCTCTCCGGAAGCAATTCGAATCTGTTCCTTCACAAGATCGATTCCCGTGACCCATTCTGTCACAGGATGCTCTACTTGAATTCTTGTGTTCATCTCCATAAAATAGAACGATCCATTTTTATCTAACAAAAATTCAATCGTTCCGGCATTCACATATCCTGCAGCTTTCGCTGCTTTGACTGCCGCCTTTCCCATTTTCTCTCTTAATTCTTCTGAAAGAGCAACTGACGGAGATTCTTCAATCATTTTTTGGTGATTTCTCTGAATAGAACAATCACGCTCCCCAAGATGGATAACATTTCCATAATGATCTGCTAAAATCTGGAATTCAATATGACGGGGATTTTCTACATAATGCTCAATATACATCGTTCCATCCCCGAACGCCATTTGCGCCTCTTTTTGTGCTGTTTGGAAGCTTTGTTCGAACTCTTCCGGTGAATACGCTGTACGCATTCCCTTGCCCCCGCCTCCTAGAGCCGCTTTTATGATCACGGGATAACCGATTCTATCTGCCATTTCAGCGCCTTCCATGACTTCACATACCGATTTTTCGCTTCCAGGTATTACCGGAACTCCTGCTGTGATCATCGTATTTCTTGCTTCCTGTTTATTTCCAAGACTGGCAATCACCTTGGCTTTTGGTCCGATAAATGTAATATGGCACCGTTCGCAAAGTTCTGCGAATTTAGCATTTTCCGACAAAAATCCGAATCCCGGATGGATTGCATCCGCCCCTGTCACAATCGTTGCACTGATAATCCGATCCATACTCAAATAGCTTTCGCTGGAAGCCGCCGGCCCAATACATACAGCTTCATCTGCTAATTTTGTATGAAGCGCCTCTCGATCTGCCTCTGAGTAGACCGCTACTGTCTCGATTCCCATCTCTCGACACGCCCGAATAATACGGACAGCAATCTCGCCGCGATTAGCAATCAATACTTTCTTAATCATTATCTTCACCTACCCTATCACAAAGGTTAACTCGGCTTGGACTGCCACTTTCCCGTCTACACTTGCTATTGCTTCTCCAACACCTACCGGACCTTTTTGTTTTATAATCTTCGTCTCCAGTCTCACTTTGTCTCCCGGTACAATTTTATTCTTAAATTTACATTTTTGAATTCCGCCAAAATAAGCTGTCTTTCCGCGATTTTCGTCCTTACTTAAAATTGCAACTGCCCCAGTCTGCGCCAAAGCCTCTACAGTCAATACCCCCGGCATAACCGGCTCCCCGGGAAAGTGTCCTGCAAAGAATTCTTCCCGATAAGAAACACATTTATACGCCACCGCATATTCCCCTGCTTCATAGTCTTCCACATAATCTAAGAGCAAAAAAGGATGTCTGTGCGGAATAATTTCTTTAATTTGATTAATGTCCAAATGTTTCATGTTCTTCCTCTCCTTTATATCCCTATCCAATTCGGAATAGAGGCTGACCGTATTCTACCGGTTGACCGTTTTTTACCATAATCTCTTTTATGACTCCGTCATACTCACTCTCAATTTCATTCATTAACTTCATTGCTTCAATAATTGCAAGTGTTTGTCCTTTTTTCACACAATCTCCGACTTTAACAAAGGCTTCTGCATCCTCTGCCGGAGCTTCGTAATAGGTTCCCACAAGCGGAGAAGTAACCACTTCACCTTCTGTATTCTCTTCTTTAACGGTTTCATCCATACTTGATACTGTCTTTCCTGCAAAAATCAGTTCAGGTTCTGACTGAACCACCTGTAGTTTTTCTTTCTTTTTACTCATATCTATTTTCACACCGTTTTCCTCATACCGAAATCCGGTTAATTCAGAAGCAGATACGGTTTCGATCAACTTTAACAGATTTTCTAATTCCATCTATCTATCCTCTCTTATTTCTTACACGTCAAACTTTTTTAATAAAAGGGTTGCGTTATGTCCTCCAAATCCCAAAGAATTCGTCAGTACATAATTCAATTCTTTTTCGATCGGCGCTCCGATGGCATAATTCAGATCGCACCCTTCCCCAGACTCTTTCGTTCCCATTGTTTGGTGAATATATCCGTCTTCTATTGATTTTACACAAGTTACAAACTCTACTCCTCCGGCTGCCCCCAGTAAATGCCCAATCATAGATTTTGTAGAATTTACGATCACCTGATCTGCCGCCTCTCCAAGCGCCATACGGATTGCTCTCGTCTCAAAGAGATCGTTGTGATGTGTACTTGTTCCGTGTGCATTGATGTAATCGACCTGAGACGGACATATGCCTCCTTCCTCTATGGCAAGACTCATTGCTTTTGCCGCCCCGCTTCCATCTTCAGCAGGAGATGTAATATGATAGGCATCTCCAGTAGCGCCATATCCTATGACCTCTGCATAGATCTTTGCACCTCTTTTTTTAGCATGTTCTAATTCCTCCAGCATTACAACACCTGCGCCTTCTCCAAGCACAAAGCCTTGTCTGTCCTTATCAAATGGAATGGAGGCACGGAGAGGATCGTCAGACTCTGATAATGCAGTAAGATTCATAAAACCGGTCACTCCCGTCGGACAAATACAGCTTTCAGTTCCTCCCGCCAACATCATTTCCGCATCTCCGTATTGGATAGCACGAAACGCATCCCCGATACAGTGGGTGCCGGAAGCACAGGCTGTCACTACATTACTGCATTTTCCTTTAAATCCCAACTGAATGGATACATTTCCTGCCGCCATGTTAGAAATCATCAAAGGAATCATCAGCGGATTACATCTCGACGGACCTTTGGTCAATATCTTTTCATAAGCTTTTTCTACCTCTTCCAGACTCCCAATCCCTGAGCCAATGATAACTCCTGCACGAAATGGATCTTCCTTTTCGATTTCAATTCCGGAATCTTCATAAGCTTCTTTTGCTGCTGCACATGCGAACTGAGAAAACGTTGCCATTCGTCTGGCTGATTTGGCGTCCAAGCGTTCTTTTGCAGAAAAACCTTTCACCTCTGCCGCAAGTTTTATTTTATAATCTTTTGTATCGAATCGGGTAATCTTGCCGATTCCTACTTTTCCATTTTTGATACCTGTCCAAAATTCTTCAACCGTATTTCCAATAGGAGTGACCGCTCCAAGTCCTGTTACCACAACTCTTCTTTTCATTATTTTCTCCTTTACATTACCATTCCACCGTCAACATGGAGCACTTGACCTGTAATATATCCTGCTTCTTCAGATGCAAGAAATGCTGCTGCGGATGCAACCTGCTCCGGCGTTCCGTACTGTCCCATCGGAATTTGTTTTTTTGTAGCTTCTTTTACTTTATCCGGAAGAACTGCTGTCATCTCCGTATCAATAAATCCCGGCGCAATCGCATTCACTGTAATCCCTCTGGACGCCAGCTCCTTGGCAGCTGATTTTGTAAGCCCTATCACTCCAGCCTTAGAAGCCGCATAGTTAGCCTGTCCTGCATTTCCGGCAACACCGACCACAGAGGACAGATTAATGATTTTTCCGCTTCTTTGCTTCAACATTTGCCTTGACACAAATCGAATCGTATGGAAAGTTCCTTTCAGATTTGTTGCAATCACCTGATCAAAATCACTTTCTGACATTTTCATAAGCAGACCATCTTTTGTAATCCCCGCATTATTCACAAGGATATCAATTTTCCCATACTCTTCTATGATACTCTGAATCCATGATTCGCACTTTTCAAAATCAGATACGTCACATTTGCTGATCTTAGCACTTCCTCCTGCTTTTTCAATCTCTTCTTTTACAGACTCAGCACGGTCTTTTGATCCATTGTAATTTACAATTACATGTGCGCCTTCCTTTGCAAATCTTAAAGCAATCACTCTTCCAATTCCGCGGGATGCACCTGTCACAACCGCTATTTTTCCTGCTAACATATTGATTCCCTCCCGATTTTCTCTGTCACTGTTTCCATCTCTTCCCATGTGGAAATATTATATACAGTGACATCTCTGTTAATTTTCTTTAAGAAACCAGCCAGCGTACGTCCCGGACCTATTTCTACAAAAGTATCAATACCATCTTGGATCATACTTTCAATACTCTGCATCCAGAGAACCGGTGAACTGATCTGCGTCTTCAAAAGTTCTTTCGTCTGATGAATATTTTCTATTTTTTCAGCTGACACATTTGTCACATAAGGAATGCGAAGTTCTCGAAGTGATACTCTATCAAGCTCTATTGCTAATTTTTCTCCTGCCGGCTTGAGCATCGGAGAATGAAATGGTCCGCTGACATTTAATGGAATCACTCTTTTTGCCCCGCCTTCCTTTAATAACTCAGAAGCTTCTTTTACCGATGCAGTCTCTCCTGTAATTACAATCTGACTGGGACTATTGTAATTTGCAATCGTAACCCCTTCCAGTGGTTCCACTATGTCTTCAATCTGTTTTTTATCCATTCCTATAACTGCGCACATCGCACCTTCGCCTTGCGGTACGGTGTTCTGCATCAGAATACCTCTGGCGCGAACGAGACGGATCGCATCCAGATCACTCATTCCTCCTGCCACTGCAATCGCAGAGTATTCTCCAAGACTTAATCCTGCAGTAATGTCTGCTTTCAGTCCCCTGCTTTCTATAACCCTTGTCATCGCAAGGCAGGTAGTTACCATTGCTGCCTGTGTATATTCTGTCTGATCCAGCAATTCATTTTCTTCAAAGCACAGCTGTTTCATATCTATATTCAGAATTTCTGAAGCCCGATCATAAATCCATGCCGCAACTTCACTTTTTTCATAAAAATCAGCTCCCATTCCGGCTTTCTGTGCCCCTTGCCCCGGATAGAGAAATGCTATCTTACTCATAGAATTTTGTTCCTTTCATCAATGCATCTGTTTCTGTCACCAGTCGATGAATCAACTCTTTGCAAGGCATTCGTTCTTTCACAAGGCCTGCAATCTGTCCTGCCATTACACTTCCATCCTTCACATCTCCATCTAATACTGCTTTTCTAAGTCCACCCAGAGTCAGCTGTTCCAGTTCTTCAAAGGATGCCCCCTGTTTTTCAAGTTCCAGATATTTCTTCGTCATATCATTGCGAAGTGCACGAACCGGATGTCCTGTACTTCTTCCGGTTACTCTTGAATCAATATCTTTTGCTTTGAGAATTCTTTCTTTATACGCATTATGTACCTGACATTCATCAGTCACAATAAAATGTGTTCCCATCTGCACACCTTTCGCTCCTAGCATAAAGGCTGCCGCCATTCCTCTTCCATCTGCGATTCCGCCTGCAGCGATAACCGGAATCTTAACAGCATCCACAATCTGCGGTACAAGACACATGGTCGTGTTTTCACCGATATGCCCGCCTGCTTCACATCCTTCCGCCACAACAGCGTCTGCACCACAGCGCTCCATTCTTTTCGCTAATGCAGCAGAAGCAACCACCGGTATTACCTTTACTCCGGCTTTTTTCCACATTTCCATATATTTTTCCGGATTTCCAGCCCCTGTTGTCACTACCTTAACACCTTCTTCGACTACAACCTGTGCCACTTCCTCTGCATAAGGACTCATCAACATAATATTGACTCCAAACGGTCGATCGGTAAGCTCTTTTGCCTTTCGGATCTGATCTCGTACCCACTCGGCCGGCGCGCTGGCAGCTCCAATCAATCCCAATCCTCCGGCATTTGATACCGCCGCTGCCAAATGATATTCTGCAACCCATGCCATACCGCCCTGTATTACAGGCACTTCGATTCCTAACAATCTGGTTACTTCTGTCTGCATTCTATTCACCCTTCCTCTTCCTTCGTTTGCTTACTCTTTGTGTTCCTGAATATAAGCAGCTACTTCTCCTACAGTGGTAAGTTTCTCCAGATCTTCTGTTGGAATCTCCAGATCATATTCTTCTTCTAATGCCATCACTAATTCAAAGAGATCCAATGAATCTACGCCTAAATCTTCCTTAAATGAAGCATTTTCTGTAATTGTTTCTTCCTCAATTCCTAAATTTTCTGCAACTAATTTCTTGATTGTTTCTAACATGTTTCTTTCTCCTTTTTTTCATTCTTATTCTGATTTTTTCTATTTATCATAAACCGAATTTACCGGTTTATTTCCACTCTAAGAGACTGGCTCCCCATGTAAATCCGGCTCCAAAACCTGCCAGTATTACCTTTTGTCCCCTCTTTAGGCGTCCATCCTTCTTTAACTCATCCAAAAGGATAGGTATACTTGCCGATGAAGTATTTCCATATTCCATAAGATTCATCGGAAATTTTTCCAAAGGCTCTTTCAATCTTTTGGCAACCCCTTCTACAATACGTTGATTTGCTTGATGGAGAATATACCAATCAACTTCTTCCTTACCAACCTCATTTTTTCCAAGTACTTCACGAATAACATCCGGTACTTTTTTTACCGCAAATTGAAAAACAGCACGTCCATCCATCTGCATTTGATATGCTTCTTTCGGATATTGTCGTATAGCATCCGACAATCTGCTTTCATCATGCCTGCTCCTACAGGTCAAAGCCTCACCTTTGGTCCCTTCAGAATGCGTAGCCGGAGTATAAAAGGTTCCCTCTCCTGCCTGTATCACCGCAGCTCCTGCTCCATCACCAAACAAAATACAAGTTCCACGGTCTGTCCAGTTCGTAAGATTCGACATACTTTCACTTCCAATGATCAACACCGTTTGATAAATACCGCTCTTAAGGTATGCCTGTGCTGTATTATACGCAAGCACAAATCCTGTACAGGCAGCGCTGAGATCAAAACAAGTTGCTCGGAACGCACCCAGATATTTTTGTACTTCACAAGCTGCACACGGAAGGATTACCTCAGAAGAAATCGTAGATACTAAGATTAAGTCCACCTCTTCCGGAAGAACCCCTGCATCTTCAAGCGCTCTCTTTCCCGCCTCACACGCCATTGAAACTGTTGTCTCATTTTCAATAATATGTCGTCGTTCCACACCTGTTCTTTCGCGAATCCATGCATCACTTGTATCTACCAGTTTCGCTATATCTTCATTTTCTAATATTCGAGATGGCACATAAGAGCCTGTCCCCTTCACGATTCCTACCATATCTTCCATATCTTTTATTTATTTCGCCTTTCAAGTAATTTGACCATCAAAGTATATGACAAGTTGTTTTGTTTGTCAAGTATTTTGATTTTCAAATTATTTACAAAGATATATTTCCTCCCATTATTAAAAAAAGGATGTGCAAATGCACATCCTTTCTTCTACATTATATTTATAATCTTGGCTTTTCCATCGTCTTATCTTCGCAGTCTTTCACTTCTCGAAAACCATATTTTTCATACAGTCCGGCAGCATTTTCTGTATGAAGAATTCCATACAGATGCCCCACATCTTCCATAATACTGTCCATCAGAAGTTTTCCAAGTCCACGTCCACGATATCCCTCATCAATCACGACGTCCATGAGATAAAATGTTGTCGTAAGATCAGAAATAATTCTCGCATAACCTATTTGATAATCATTTTTATCGAATACACCATAAGAAATAGATTGTTCCATGGATTGCTCTATCATTTCAACGCTTCGTTCTCTCGCCCAATCTGTACTATGGAGAAGCTCTACTACCCTCTCCTTATCCATCACTTCCAAACCTTTTCTCACCTTGTAATCGGAGCACTCTATCTCTCCTGAAATCTGCGCTTCCAGTGCCTCGTCTACTGCTTCATCCATCTTTATTTCTGAATCTTTCTCTACAATTTTGCGAAGATGCCTTAAAAACGGATGAAAGGAAGCTTCTTCCTGCCCATAAGTCAATTGCAGCTCATATTCCAAAGGAAGCCACGTGTCAATAGACGCCTGATTATGCTGAATCACCGCCTCCATCTTATCAAGCGCATGTACTAACTTTGCCTCAACCGTCTCATTTTTCCACAACTCTTCCATATGCTCAAGAAATTCCTGTCGCTTTTTATCCGGCAGTAATTCTGAAAGCTTCTGTATTTCGTTCTTTTCTCTTTCTTCGTCCGAAAGCTTCTTCTCAAAGGACGGAATATCACCGGTAATCGCTTCCCCAATATCATGGATCAGACACATCTCCATAACTTTATTTACATCACATTCCGGAAATTCGTCTTTTACAAGCCATGCCAGCATTCCAAGACCAAAACTATGCTCAGCCACACTTTCATGTCTTCCGCTGCTTGTCCACGAATGTCTTGTATTACATTTCAGCTTTTCCGTAAGATCCATCCAATCCAACAATGCCTGATAATCCATACTTCCCTCCGTATTTTTATTGCATTATTTTTCCAGATATTTTTGCAGCGCCTCCCGCTGTCTCTTCATCAAATTATATCCATGTTGATAAAAAGCTGTCAGCGCCGTCTCATCACGTTCCAGTCTTGATACCGTCGGAACAAGCGGACGTATCACAAAAATTTTCTCCTCTTCTTCCAGTCGTTCTACCAATTCCATTGTCTTATTATACACATGGTTGCGGTAAACCGCAGCATGAACAAGATTTGGATATTTCTTATATGCACGCCGATACAGCTTTGCAGTTCCCTTTGAAATCGGTTTTTTACGATATCCCGGATTCCTTGTAAGCACAAGAACAATCTTCTCGTTTCCTAATTTTAGTGCTCTCCGAATCGGAACCGAATCCGCAAGTCCTCCGTCCAGATATGGGACACCGTCTACATTTACAATGGGCGACAGCAAAGGCATACTGCTGGATGCCCTGCACAGCTTCATAAGCCGGTCCGGATCTTCCCCTTCCGTCATGTATTCTGCTTTTCCGGTCTCACAGTTTGTCGTAACAATTTCACAGACCATATCGGACTGAAAATAAGTTTCAAAATCAAATGGATAAATCTTCTTCGGAAATGTGTCAAATACCATGTCCATATCCAGAATGCTCTTTCCTTTGATCACATTGCGCACTCCAGAATAATAACTGTATTCTTTCTTCTCAGGAATCATACATTTCTTCGTTCTTCCAATCTGACGAGATACATAATCTACACCGTTACATGAACCGGCAGACACGCCAATCACATGAGAAAAATACAAATCTTCTTCCATTAAATAATCTAATACGCCTGAAGTAAAGACGCCTCTTGTTGCTCCACCTTCTAATACAATCGTTCCAGTTATCATATGCGTTCCCTCCTTCTTTCAACTATTATATACCCATTTTTTACGAAGAGAAACCTTAAAATTCGAAAACATTTCTTAAAAATCTTTGTAATGCTTTACAGCTTCCTCGTTTTATATTGCTATTTCTATATAGATTTGTTATGATGGTGAATGTATGTAGATAAATAGAATCCGCTAATAAAATGCGGCAAGAAAATAATGATAAGGAGCATGTAGATTATGATAAGCACAAGCAATATTACACTGCGTGTCGGAAAAAAAGCATTATTCGAAGATGTAAATATTAAATTCACAGAAGGAAACTGTTATGGACTGATCGGTGCAAACGGCGCCGGAAAATCCACATTTCTTAAAATTTTGTCCGGGCAGCTGGAGCCTACAAAAGGTGAAGTGATCATCACTCCGGGCGAACGTCTTTCTTTCCTTCAGCAGGATCATTTCAAATATGATGAATTTCCTGTTCTTGACACTGTTATGATGGGAAATGCCAGACTTTATGAAATCATGAAGGAAAAAGAAGCCATCTACGCCAAGGAAGATTTCACAGACGAAGATGGAATCAAAGCAAGTGAACTGGAAGGTGAATTTGCTGCCATGAACGGATGGGAAGCAGAATCAGATGCTGCAACCTTATTAAACGGACTTGGTATCGCTACAGAGTACCACTATGAAATCATGAAAAACTTAAATGGTCCTGAGAAGGTAAAGGTACTCCTTGCTCAGGCACTGTTCGGCAATCCTGATATTCTTCTCCTTGACGAGCCTACCAACCATTTGGATCTGGATGCTATCGCATGGCTGGAAGAATTTTTGATCAACTTTGACAACACGGTTATTGTTGTATCTCATGACCGTTATTTCTTAAATAAAGTATGTACACAGATTGCAGACATTGACTATGGTAAAATCAAGCTCTACGCCGGAAACTATGATTTCTGGTATGAGTCCAGCCAGCTTTTGATTCGTCAAATGAAAGAGGCAAATAAGAAGAAAGAAGAAAAGATCAAAGAATTGCAGGAATTCATTTCTCGTTTCAGCGCCAATGCCTCAAAATCAAAGCAGGCAACTTCCAGAAAACGTGCGTTGGAGAAGATTCAGCTCGATGATATTCAGCCATCCAGCCGAAAATATCCTTATATTGATTTTCGTCCAAACCGTTCCATCGGTAATGACGTACTGTCTGTAGAGGGATTAAGTAAAACCATTGACGGAGAAAAAGTATTGGACAACATTTCCTTTACCTTGAACCATGATGACAAGGTGGCATTTGTAGGCGGAAATGAGCTTGCAAAAACAACACTTTTCCAGATTCTTATGGGCGAAATGGAACCGGATGAAGGAGTATATAAATGGGGAATTACAACATCTCAGTCTTATTTCCCATTAGATTTTGGCAGCGAATTCGATAATGAGTCCACGATCGTGGAATGGCTGACACAGTATTCCGATGAAAAAGACGCAACTTATGTACGTGGTTTCCTCGGAAGAATGCTCTTCGGAGGCGATGACGGAGTAAAACGTGTCAACGTATTATCAGGTGGTGAAAAAGTTCGTTGTATGCTTTCCAAAATGATGATTTCCGGATCTAACGTATTGATTCTCGATGAACCTACCAACCATCTGGATATGGAATCTATCACTGCGCTTAACAATGGTATGACTAAATTCCCAGGCGTACTGCTCTTCTCCTGCCGCGACCATCAGATCGTGCAGACAACTGCAAACCGAATCATGGAAATCGTACCAGGCGGAAAACTCATTGATAAGATTACAACTTACGACGAATATTTAGAGAGTGATGAGATGGCAAGAAAACGCCAGACCTACACAGTTCAGAGCGAAGAAGACGATTAAATTAAGAAATGACAATTTCTATGTAAAAATGGGACAGCACCTAATCGGTGCCGTCCCATTTTTTCTTAACTCTTCTATTCCGGAATTTCTTTTACTTTCTTCAAAAGCATCTATCGGATTCTCTCTGGGAATCCTACTTTTTTCTGTACTTTGCGGAGTGTCTTCATTGCATAATAATTTGCTTTTTCCGCATTTTCTTTTATGATACCATCAATATATGCTTTATCTTTGCTGAGTCTTTCTACTTCCTCCTGCAATGGCTTTAATACAGACACGACAGACTCTCCCACTGCCATCTTAAAGTCACCGTATCCTCTTCCGTCAAATTCCACAACGACTTCCTCCGGCTTTTTGCCTGTACATGCACTGTAGATATCAATTAAGTTCTTCACTCCCGGCTGTTCATCACGGTAAAGAATCTGTGCTTCTGAATCGGTCACTGCACGTTTACATTTTCGCATGATTGCATCCGGATCATCCATAAGATAAATGCTGGAATTTGGATTCTCATCTGACTTGGACATTTTCTTTGTCGGATCTTGAAGGCTCATGATCTTTGCTCCGACTTTACCGATATATGGTTCTGGGATTGTAAACACATCTCCATATATATTATTGAAACGCTCCGCAATATCTCTTGTAAGTTCCAAATGCTGCATCTGGTCTACTCCAACCGGAACTACATCTGCCTGATACAAAAGAATATCTGCCGCCATCAATACCGGATAAGTAAAAAGCCCTGCATTAATATTATCCGCATGCTTCGCAGCCTTATCTTTAAACTGCGTCATACGGTTCAGTTCACCCATATAAGTGAAGCAATTTAAAATCCACGAAAGTTCTGCATGCCCTGACACATGAGACTGATAATAAATGCAGTTTTTCTTTGGATCTAATCCTGCCGCAATATAGAGAGTCAGAAGCGCTCTCGCCCTCTTTCTCAATGTTGCAGGATCTTGTCTGACTGTAATAGAATGCATATCAACCACACTGTAAAAACATTCATATTCATCACTTAGTGTTACCCAGTTTTTCAGCGCTCCCAAATAATTTCCAAGGGTAAGATTTCCTGTTGCCTGCATTCCGCTGAATAATACCTTCTTATCTCCGATCATCTCTTCATTCCTCCTGTTTTTTCATACTTCTATCAACGAATAATTGTATATATTTCCTTTTATCTGCTTATTTCACTCTACCACGGTTTTACTTCGTCTTTATAATATACTTGATTTTCAAACTCGATTATAGCTTCTTTATCTGTGACATCCACCTTCGTTACAGCACAATTTTTATGAACACCGATTCCCCAATATTCTTTCAATGGCTGCTTACGGATATTGTTGAGAAGCCCTGCAAGCGCCGCGCCGTGAGTGGTAATCAGAACATTGCTGTCCTTGTAAACTTCCTGATCATACAGCCAGTTTAAAAAATTGCCGGTACGTTCTTTTACCTCTAAAAACGTTTCTCCGCCTTCTCCCGGCACAAAATGTTCCGGATCATCAAAAAACTTCTGAAAACTCTCTGGTACATTCCAGCCTTCTCCAGAACAGCAGCCACCTTCATAACTGCCAAATCCCATCTCTACAATCCGTTCATCCTCAATAATCGGTACTTCTCTTCCTTCTAATATAATCTTTGCCGTTTCCTTAGCTCTGTCAAGGGGACTGGTGAAACACACATCAAACGGAATATCCTTCAGCCCTTTCGCTGTCTCTCTTGCTAAATGTCTGCCAAACTCGTTTAACGCAATATTTACCTGTCCTTGAATCTTTCTATCCTTATTCCAATCAGTTTCTCCATGTCTTACAAAATAGATCTTCATCTTCTGCCTCCTCACATCCGAGGTTAAGTATAACACATTTTTTCTCTTTTTCCCACAGAAAATCCATCTTTCAAATCTTATCAAAAAATGGTATGATATGAGCGGACATAAAAAGGAGGTTATTAATATGGAAAAAATAACAAGTTTCACCATAGACCATTTAAAACTAATGGCGGGAGTCTACGTTTCTCGTATCGATTATGTAGAGGGACATCCCATCACAACATTTGATCTTCGTATGACAAGCCCAAACGATGAACCAGTCATGAATACAGCAGAAATGCACACAATTGAACATTTAGCTGCTACATTTTTAAGAAATCATTCCGAATTCGGCACAAAAACAATCTACTTTGGTCCTATGGGATGCCGCACTGGTTTCTACCTTCTTCTTTCCGGAGAATACAGTTCACGCGACATTCTTCCATTAATGAAAGAAATGTTTACATTTATCGCAAATTTTGAAGGTGAAGTTCCAGGTGCAAGTGCAAAAGATTGCGGAAACTACTTAGATATGAATCTGCCTATGGCAAAATATTTAGCAAAAAAATATCTCTTGGATGTTTTAACCGACATTACAGAAGACAGGCTGGTCTACCCAGAAAGCTAATATCTTCGCTAATATCTTCTATGATCATTCACTCAGTCCGTGCATCACATCTTCTTCCATTCGAAACGTAACGCAGGAGTCAAGCATATTTGCTCTTTGTTTCTGGTAGAAGTTCATGCCGGGCTGATTTTCTTTGAGGCAGATCCATTCGATCCTTCCATAGCCGCGCTCTTTGGCAATTTCAGCCAACTTCTTAAAAATCGCCTGTCCAACGCCCTCTCTTCGATACTCTTCCGCCACATACAGTGTATCAAGAAATAAGTTCTGTTTTCCCAGATATCCGGCAAAGCCCGCAGTATACAGCGCCATTCCCACTTCTTTTTTATCCACAACAGCAAATAAAACTTCTGCACCCTTTTTACGGAATAAATTTTCTCTCAGAAGCTCTTCTGTCGCCTGCACCGAATCTTCCATTTCCTCATAAACTGATAATTGACGGATAAAAGACATCACAAGTCCCGCGTCCTTCTCCTTTGCCATTCGAAAAGTTATCTTTTTTTCGTTCATAGCTTACTCCTGTTATCTAATCTGAATTTGACACATTTTCATAGCTTCCAATGCATTATTATGACTTTCTACCGTAACTCCCGCACAGCAATCAGAATCTACGATCACCGGCACTTCCGGCAAAAATGCCTTCACAAGCAATGCGTTGGCGATTACACAAATATCCGTACAAAGTCCGATCAGCGTTACCGAAGTAATGCCTTCCTTTCCCTGCTTTCTCAGATCTTCATCCTGTGCTTTTAACACTTGACCAAGCACAGGGCTTCCAAAGGAAGGTTTATCAATCGGCTCTTCTCTTCTAAGAGCTTCCACTTCCGGACAAATCTCCCATCCTTTTGTCCCTTTGACACAATGAATAACCGGAAGATTCACCCCTTCCTGTGTTTCCAGATAGTTTTCTCCATGCGTATCTCTTGTATACAAAATACGATGTTCTCCATCTTCTTGGAAATTTCGAATCTTTTCCACTACTCTCGGAACAATTGCTTCTGCCTCTTTCGTTCCAAGCGCGCCGTCAATAAAATCATTCTGCATATCTACAACAATCAATATTTCCATATGTATTCTTCCTTCCTCTTTACTTAACATTCTTATTTATCATTATATACATAACAAAATGCCCGCACAAGCACTTTGTGACCGGATTACAGAAGTTCTTACTTTCTAAATAATAAAGAAAAAAATAAAACAAAGTACAAGATCCACCTGTTCACGAATCTTGTACTTTACTATTTTACATATCTCCGGCAAATACCTTCCGCGCCGACTCTTCTTCAAACTGCTTGTAATACAAATCGTGATAATAACCTTTGCCGCCAAGAAGTTCCGCATGTGTTCCCTGTTCAATGATCTTGCCATCTTTTACTACCAGAATAAGATCTGCCTTCCTTATTGTAGACAGACGATGCGCAATTACAAAGGAAGTATGTCCCTTTAATAGTTTATCTGTAGCTTCTTGAATCAACTGTTCTGACACTGTATCAATCGATGACGTTGCTTCATCCAGCACAAAAATCGCCGGTTCTGCAAGGATTGCTCTTGCAAAAGAAATCAACTGTTTCTCTCCTACGGATAACCTTCCGCCGCTCTCACCTACATCACTGTCATAACCGTCTTTCAACTTCTTTACAATTTCGTCTGCCGAAACACTTCTTGCCGCCGCTTCCACTTCTTCATCTGTGGCGTCCAGACGCCCGTATCGAATATTCTCTCTCACCGTACCGGAAAATAAATGCGGATTCTGAAGCACATAACCAATCTGGCTGTGAAGCCATAATTGACTTCTTTCCCGATAGTCCACACCATCGATGAGAATCCGTCCTTTCGTCGGTTCAAAAAAACGTCCCACCAGATTCACAAGTGTTGATTTTCCGGCCCCCGTCTCTCCTACAATCGCCACATTCATTCCAGCCGGAATATGGAGATTAAAATGCTCTAAGACATATTCTTTTCCATCGGGATACCGAAAAGAGACATCCTCAAAAACAATATCGCCTTTGATATTCTCCCAATTTCCCTTCTTAGGATAAAAATTATCTCCGTATTTTTCTATCACATCTGTCCGGTCTGTCACATCCGGTGTCTGCTCCATAAGATCCATCACCCGCTCAATATTTGCCTGACAGGAAATAAGATCTGCAAGAAGCCTTGCAAGCTGCTGAATCGGCTCAAAGATCACAACTGCATAGGAAATGAAAACGGACAAAGTTCCCAGTTTGATCAAATCTTGTTGAACCATATAGCCGCCCCTGTAAAGTACAAATGCCGCGGCAGCAGAACCAAACAACAAAATGGTCGGAATGTAGACCGCATTTAATTTTGCCGCCCTCCCCGCTGACCGGTACATATCGGATGTCCGTTCAAAAAAGGCTTCCTCATTATCCTTTTCTATCCCCATCGACTTTGATGTCTTTACTCCGGTAATTCCTTCGTTATAGGCGCTTGTAATCTGAGAATTGATCTTACGTACTCTCCGGTTCCAATGCAGAATCTTATTCTGAAAAACTACCGTAATTACCGCAATACACGGAACAATTACAAGAAGAATCACAGCAAGCTGTGCGTTTAGAGCAAACATGATCACAAATACACTGACCACATAGAGGAATGCCCAGAACATATCGACCAGTCCCCATGCTGCCACACCTGCAATTTTCAAAGTGTCACTCATCACTCTGGCATGAATATATCCAACCGGTGTTGTATTATAATAAGAAAAAGATAATGTCTGCAAATGTTCAAACTGCGCCCATTTCAAATCCTTACCTACACACATTTCAATCGTAGTAGCTGCATGTACCGACCAATACACAGAGATGGTCTGCATTACGATCATACTAATATATGCAAAAGCAAACACACCGATCCCTTCCAACGTATCCGGTACAATAAAATGATCAATGGCATAGCTCTGGAACAGCGGCGTAAGCACATCTACCCCGGCAAGAAAGATGTTAAGTCCAAGCGTAATTGCAAAATACTTTTTATACGGTTTAAAGAAAGGCAGCATTTTTGCCCAAACTTTCAACCTAAATGGTTTATGATATTCCTGTTCTTCATAGGCTGCCACTATTCTCTCACCTGCCTTCTATCATCATGACTCATTTGAATCTCATATATTTTCCGGTAAATGCCTTCTCTTTCTATCAACTCTTCATGTGTTCCCAACTCTTCAATCTTCCCATGATTCAGCACCATGATCTGATCCGCTCCCATCAAGGTTGTAATTCGATGTGAAATCAAGATCAAGGTACTATCTCCTCTTTCTTTCTTAAGAGCTAAGCGGATCTGATAATCCGTCTTTGCATCTACTGCCGACAGCGAATCATCAAAAACCATCACAGGAGAACGTGAAAGCAGCATCCTTGCGATTGCCACACGCTGTCTCTGACCTCCGGACAACGTCACTCCTCGTTCTCCAACTAATGTATCATATCCATCCGGAAAGCTCATGATCGCATCATCCACACAGGCAATTTGAGCCGCCTTCCTGATTTCTTCCATAGAAACATCCGGTCGGGATGCACAGATATTTTCTTTGATTGTTCTCGAGTAAAGAAATGGTTCTTGAAGTACCATCCCCACTTTATCGCGCAGCTCTTCCAGCGGAATTTCCCGAATATCTCTTCCGCCAATTCGGATTGTTCCACCATTTTTCTCGCATTCATACAGTCTTGTAAGCAACTGCACAATCGTAGACTTTCCACTTCCGGTTCCTCCTAGGATACCGAACGTTGTACCTGCCGGAATTTCAAACGACACATCCGATAATACATCCTGCCCGTCTTCATAGGAAAAACTGACATGTGAAAATTGAATATCTTCTGTCAGTTGTTCTGATTTTCTCTTTTGTTCACTATAGCCTTCTTCTTCGCCTCTGATAATATAGTCCACACGTTCAAAAGACACGCCCGCCTTACTCATATCCGAAAGAATACGTCCCAATCCTCGAATCGGCCAAACAAGTGTTGTATTATATGAAGCAAATGCCACAAATTCACCTACGGAAATGGTTCCCCTAACCGCCTCTACCGCGCCCAACACAATGATCGTCACAACTTGAAGTCCGGTAATCAAATCTCCCACACCCCAATAAAGTCCCGACAACGTACCAAGCTTGATCCAGAGTTTCGCAAAAGCGTCATTCTTTTCCCGAAAGCGATCCATCTCGAATTTTTCCCTTCCGAAAGCTCTCACAACTCTTACTCCAGTGGCATTTTCCTGTACAACCGTAGACAATTCACCTTCCGCCTCATCCGCATCCGTAAATCTTCTCGCGATCAAACGGTAAAATATCGCCGAATATAACACAACAACCGGAACAAATGCAAGTACGATCAGAGATAATTTCACATTCATAGACATCATCATGGCAAAAGACACAATCACAAGGAACGAGGTACGAAACACCTCCAGAAGCTGTGTCACCACAAAATTCCGTATCACTTCCACATCCGAAGTACACCGCTGGATAATATCTCCTGTTTGATTTTTGTCATGCCAGCTCATTGGAAGCTTCTGTACATGAACAAACAAAGCATCCCTCATATTTTTGGCAAACGTCTCCCCTGCAAGAGCAGTTCCCACTCTTCCGACATAAAGAAAAATCCCCGACATAACAGCAACGCCTATTACTACAAGAGCCATGATCCAGAGATGTTCGGAAAGGAATGGATACTGATTGCTTCCAAGTACGGAATCAATCGTAAATCGAAAGATTTGTGGAGTCAGAGAATTTAATATTGTTGTGATAAATGACGCAAATACAGCCATTACGAAATATTTTTTTGCTCCGGTAAAAAACTTTGCTGTTATGCGAAACTTTCTGTTCTGTATTTTCATCGACTATCTCCTATTACATAAAAAGAATCCCAGACCTTCGCCTGGGATTACATTCTTATTATTTAAAATTAAGCTAATTTTGCTTTTGCAGCTTCTGCAAGTGCAGCAAATCCCTCTGCATCATTAACTGCCATCTCAGCTAACATCTTTCTGTTGATCTCGATATCAGCTAATTTTAAACCGTGCATCAATTTGCTGTAAGAAAGACCATTCATTCTTGCTGCTGCGTTGATACGTGCGATCCAGAGCTGACGCATCTGACGTTTACGTTCTTTTCTTCCTGCGTAAGAAGATGTAAGAGCTCTCATTACAGACTGTTTTGCAACTCTGTACTGTTTGGAGCGTGCTCCTCTATATCCTTTTGCTAACTTTAATGTTCTGTTATGTTTCTTTCTAGCGTTCATTCCGCCTTTGATTCTTGCCATTCTTATTTTCCTCCTTCAATACTTCTACGATATCTTACAGATATGGTAATACTTTCTTCATGTTCTTTACATTTGTTGCATCAGTAATGATTGATTTTCTAAGATTTCTTTTTCTCTTTGTAGATTTCTTAGTTAAGATATGGCTCTTATAAGCTTTGTTTCTTTTTAATTTTCCTGTACCTGTTTTTTTGAAGCGCTTTGCTGCCGCTCTATTTGTTTTGATTTTTGGCATGATAATATTCCTCCTTAAATTTATAAAATGTATTTTTAACGTTTTTCAGTTAAAACCATGCTCATGCTTCTGCCTTCCTGCTTTGCTGGTTTCTCGATAACAGCAACATCTGCGAGCATCTCGGCAAAATCATCCAGAATATGTTTGCTCTGCTGCATATGTGCCATCTCACGACCTCGGAAACGCAGAGTAACCTTTACTTTATTTCCTTTTGTGATGAATTTCTTTGCATTATTCATCTTTGTATTAAGATCGTTCGTATCAATATTCGGAGAAAGACGAACTTCTTTCACTTCTACAGTTTTCTGTTTTTTCTTTGCCTCTTTCTCTTTTCGTGCCAGCTCATACTTATATTTACCATAATCGATGATCTTACACACCGGTGGCTGAGCTTTTGGAGCAATCTTTACAAGATCAAGCTCTGCTTCTCTTGCAAGCTTCATAGCATCCTTGGATGACATAATACCAAGCTGCTCTCCATCTTCACTAATCACACGAACCTCTTTGTCTCTGATCTGCCCGTTAATCATTAAATCGCTAATGTTCCTGCACCCCCATCATATAAAATAAAAATAAGTGAATAGTTTTCAGACTATCCACTTACGCATCTACACAAAAATCTACATAATATAAGAGATTTCTATTTGCAATATCAACCAGTAGTCACCCGATTGTGCTATGGTGAGAGTGGACACTCTGCTTTGTTTTCGTTTTCACAAGTTATAATTTAACACATATGAAAACTTCTGTCAACAAATATTTTTTTAGATTCCGCTCTGTTTTTTCTTGCCTTTTTTTCATTTTCATGGCATAATAGTCACAATCTAACTTTATTCTATTAAGAATTTAGAGTAGTAGAGTAAACGAATTTATATTGAGGAGGATTTTCTATGCAACAAAAGAGAAGTAATTTTTCCAGCAAACTGGGGTTTGTGCTGGCTGCATCAGGTTCTGCTGTAGGACTTGGTAATATCTGGAGATTCCCATATCTTGCTGCCCAATACGGAGGAGGTACTTTCCTTCTGATTTATCTGATTCTGGCTGTTACTTTTGGATTTTCACTGATGATCGCAGAAATCGCAATCGGAAGAAAGACCGGACTTAGTGCGATTGGAGCATTCAAAGCTCTCGACAAGAGATTCGGCTTCCTGGGAGTTCTGGCTTCCCTTGTTCCAATCATCATTTTCCCATATTATTCTGTAATCGGTGGATGGGTAATGAAATACTTTAGCGTATTTTTAACAGGCGGTGTACATGCGGCTGCAAAAGATGACTACTTCACAAACTTCATCGGCGGAACTTTCGAACCACTTGGCTGGTTTTTCCTGTTCATCGCCATCACTGCTATCATTGTATTGTGCGGTGTAGAAAAAGGTATTGAGAAAGTCAGCAAAGTTATGATGCCGATCCTTGTAGTGTTAACTGTTTTCATTGCAGTGTATGGTCTCACTCTGGATGGCGCTATGGACGGTTTTGTCTACTATGTAAAACCGCATATGTCTGATGTATCAGTTAAAACCATTCTCGCAGCAATGGGACAGCTCTTCTATTCTATGTCACTTGCTATGGGTATTATGGTTACATATGGTTCTTATATGAAGAAAGACAATAATCTGGAGAGCTCTGTAAGACAGATTGAAATCTTCGATACAGCAATTGCTTTCTTAGCAGGTCTTATGATCATTCCGGCAGTATTTGTATTCTCCGGCGGAGATACTTCTACTTTAAATGCAGGTCCTGGTCTTATGTTTATGACTTTGCCTAAGGTATTTGCAAGTATGAAGCTTGGCGGCTTTATTGGATGCCTGTTCTTCGTAATGGTATTCTTTGCTGCACTTACATCTGCAATTTCCCTGATGGAGACTATCGTATCTATCTTCCAGGATAAGTTCCACTGGACAAGAAAAGCCACCTGTTTATTCGTAACTGCACTGTCACTTCTTCTTGGAGTACCGTCTTCTCTCGGATTCGGACCACTTGCTTTCATCAGCTGGATGGGACTGTCAATCCTTGACATTATGGACTTCATCAGTAACAGCGTACTTATGCCGATCGTTGCGATCTTCACCTGTATCTTCGTTGGTTTCATTATCAAACCGAAGACAATTGCAGACGAAGTTAAAATCACAAACGGCAAGTTCAAAGGTGAGAAACTTTTCACTGTCATGATTAAATGGGTTGCTCCAATCTTCTTAGTATTAATTCTTGCAAGTTCTGTTGCAAGCGCTATGGGATGGTTTGTAATTTAATCTATGGGATATAAAAAATAGAGTTGTCAAAATGACAGCTCTATTTTTTATATGATAATTGCTTAACTATTTAACTATTCTACGATCCAGCTTTCAACCTCTTCGGCTCCGGCATATTCCTCCATATATCTTTTTCCATACTCCAATGCCTTCTCAAGATCATCGTTGTCTGAAAAAGAATAAATAAGTGTCAAAACCTCCGTTGCCGATTCTGTGATCATTGCACGCTCAGAATCACTGGTGGAGCTTCCAATCGCACCTTTTTCGTCTGCTAATACCGGAAGAGACTCAATATTGATCTCTTCTTTTCCGATTCCTTTGTAAGTCTCTCCTACTCTTCCCACGCGGAATACTAACTCGTCTTCCACATTAGCTGTATCATAAGAGCCAACGGAAAAACCGGACTCAATTGAAATCAAATTATTTACATCCACAACCGTATTTACTTCATACAAGCCTTTTCCCTGTCCGATTCTCCGAATCAACGCCTCAGAGGATACCCGATATCTACTCGGATCTTTTCCAAACGCTTTGTATGCCATACGTGATTCTTTGATATTAGGAATCTCGTTGACACCATAATCAAAAATCTTATCTTTTGCTTTCTTGAAAATATCTTTTTTCAGATACTTCCACAGTTCTTCATTTTTCTTCTCTACTTTTACTTTATATTGAAGACACCCTACCCTTACAGCGGGCCATAGTTCTTTCATATTTTTATCTATCTCAAGATATTTCACGCAGCTCATCTCCTTACTTACATGCGCTTCCTTTTCCTATCTTTCATTTCCCATACAGAACAATGCCAATACTCCAGGGCCCGTATGACTTCCGATGACAGTACCGATATTATTGATCAGTATTTCTTGAATTCCCATTTTCTCACGCACTAATCCGGCAAGATATTCTGCATCTTCAATACAATCTCCATGAGTGATCATAACGAGATCATTTTCATATCCCTCATACTGCTTCAATGCCATATCAACCAATTTATGAATCGATTTCTTACGTCCGCGTTCCTTACCGATCACTTGAAGACATCCTTCATTATCCATGTGAATGATTGGCTTGATCTGTACCATCGTACCAAGGATCGCTGCAGTCTTGGATACTCTTCCGCCTCTCTGCAAATGGTTGAGGTCATCCACTGTTACATTATGGCACACGTGAAGTTTATTAGCTTCAACCCACTGCGCCAGCTCATCAATGTCCATTCCCTCTTCTTTTCTCTTCAGTGCATAATACAGCAGAAGTCCTTCGCCCAGACAGGCGCACAAGGTATCGATCACAATAATTCTGCGTTCTGGATATTCCTCTGCCAGTTCTTCGGCTGCAATCCTCATACTGTTATATGTTCCACTGAGCCCGGAGGAAAAGCCAAGATGAAGGATATCTTTTCCAGCCTTTAAAATCGATTCGAACTTCTCTTTTGCCTCTTCCGGGTTCACCTGTGTTGTAACAGCCATTTTCCCTTCGCGCAGCTTTTGGAAAAATTCCTTGTGAGTCAATCCAGCCATATCTTCATACGTCTCGCCATCAATTGTATATTTCAACGCCATAACCGGAACATTTCTTTCTTCCAGCCATTCTTTTGGAAGGTCAACGGTACTGTTTACTGTAATTACATAGTCTCCCATATCCTTCATCCTCCTTATTCTCAGATAAAATTCTTTTATATTTTACCACATCCGAATAAGGTTGTAAAATATAACCGACTTCTAATTTAACTTTACGTTGAGATAACTTCTACCGGATAGTGTTTTATTAAAACAAATGCTCACAATAACAATCGCTGTTCCAAGTAGGAAACCAATCCAATTAAAAAGAGCCGTCAATACAAGAAGCTGAAGCCTCATAAATTTTAACGCATATCCTAGTTCAAAATTCGGTTGTGTATAATTTGCCACCGAAACAAACGCCATATATAGCATAACCTCTGAATTAAACCATCCTGATTTCACAGAGAACTCTCCCATCACAAGACCTGCGATCACACTGAGCGGTGTACTTAACATACTCGGCGTATTTAAAGCAGCAAGTCTGAGTCCGTCAATGGCAACTTCCAGCATAAGAAGCTGAAAAATAAGTGGTATATTCACCGTATCTTTCACCACTACAAAATAAAACATTTTCGGCAGCCACTCAAGATTCTGCATAAACAACAAAAACACCGGCGTTAAAAATACAGTCAGGAAACTGATCAGACCTCTGGAAGCTTTCAAGTATATGCTTGTCAGTGTCGGGAAATAATAGTCATTTGCCTCTTCTATGATATCGTACACGGACGTAGGCAGTATCATAGCTGATGGAGAATTATCTACAAGAATGACTACTTTCCCCTCCAGCAAGCACGCTGCCGCTGTATCCGGTCTCTCCGTAAACTTAAATTTAGGAAATGGGTTATACCATTTTCTTTTGAACAAACATTCTGCAAGGCTCTGCTGATTCATTCGCAGATCGTCGGTCTTTATACTTTTGATTCTGTTAGAGACATTTTCCAGAAGCTTAGCATCTACCCGGTCATTCATATAACAAATTGCCACATCCGTTCGAGAACTGTCGCCCACTTCCGTCATTTCCATCACAAGATGAGGATCACGGATTCTGCGCCTCATAAGCGCTGTATTAAATACAATTGTTTCCACAAACCCGTCTCTTGAACCTCTCAGAGACTTGTCTTTGTCCGGCTCGTCCACACTTCTCGCAGGATATGTCCGACAATCGATTGCAATTGCAGCTTCGTACCCATCTACGAAGAGACACGTCACTCCCGATAACACATTCTTCAAGACTTGGTCAAACTCTCCGATTATATCCACTTCTACATACGGTATACATTGTCTTGCAAATTGTGTAGCGTCTTCCGGAAGATCCTGTTCTTTAACTTTCATCATAGAATCCATAATTTTCAGCATAACTTCATCCTTCGTAAAACCATCAATAAAGTAGAAAGAAGCAATTCTGCCTCCTATTATCAGATCTCTTTGTATGATGTCAAAACTATCCTGTACCGGAAGAATTTGATTCATATATGACGCATTCGCCTCTCTGGAAGCTGTAACCTTTTTCACATCCCGCATAGTTTTCCTCCATTACATCTGCTTATTTTACATTCTCTTATACTTATTTTTATCTTCTCCGTAAATGAAGGAAAATATCCATTTTCAAGAAAAAAGACAGAAGTTTCTTCACTTCTGTCCTTCTCCAGCCGTTTTTCGACCTATCTATTTGTAGTACTCCCAAACCCGCCATTTCGGGCTTCTGTCACCTCGTCGTCAACAGTTATTCCGTATTCTACGAAAATTCCCTGCATAAATCCCGTTCCAGCCGGAATATTCACACTCTTCCCTTCTTTGCTGTCATTCGTGATCTTTGCAAATATATGTCCCTCATTATCCGACATATAATAATCGCTGTCGATAATTCCAACTGTATTATTCAGCTGGAGACGATATTTAAAGCCAAGTCCGCTTCTGGGGTAACACTTCAATACCCAGTCTGTTGCAATTTTCACACGAATTCCTGTCGGAATCTTTACCGTCTCCCCCGGTTCCAGAGAAAGATCTATCGGAGCAAAGAAATCATATCCCGCCGACCCTCTGGTTGCTCTTCTAGGCAGCTTCAAAGAATCATAAACTTCCCGCAAACATTTTTCATCACACTCTCCAAAGGAATCCTTATATCCTTCCGCAAACTGTTCAAAACTTACTTTTAAAAATTCCGCTACTCTTTTTGCCATATAGTTCCTACTCTTTCCTTTTTAAATCAGCTATATTTAGTAGATTTTTATGATTTCATCACAATATCCTGTATTCCTTAACTATCTTAGCACCGGTCTATCTAACAGTCAATGCCATTCCTTAAAAAAGTCGAAAAAATAGAATCCCAAAAAGGAGTTCTATTTTTTCTGTCTCTATTTGCCTTTAATTACTGGAACAGGAGTATCATCCCATGCATCCAGATCATTGATATATTTCTTTGTTTCGCTTGCAATTACATTAGATAGTAACAGGACTGCAATCAAGTTCGGAATTGCCATCAGCGCATTCAAAATATCAGCTAATGCCCATACAACGTCCAGCGCTACGATTGGTGCAATCGCTGCAACTGCAACATACAGAATTCGATATGGAATCAATCCTTTCTTTCCCGCAAAATATTCCACACATCGTTCTCCGTAATATGCCCATCCGAGAATTGTAGAATAAGCAAAACAGATAATACCAAGTGTTAAAATAATTGGTCCAAGATATGGAATCTGTCCGAATGCCAATGTAGTCAGAATTCCTCCGTCCTCAATCTGGTCTGCATTGATTGCTGGATTCTTCATAATTGTAGATACAAGTACCAGACCTGTCATTGCACATACAACTACTGTGTCCCAAAATGTTCCAGTAGAAGATACAAGCGCCTGACGTACAGGATTTCTTGTCTGTGCTGCTGCTGCTGCGATAGGAGCAGAACCCATACCAGATTCATTAGAGAAAAGTCCTCTTGCAATTCCATACTGCATTGCGAGACGAATACCGCTTCCTACAAGTCCTCCTGCTGCTGCGCCCGGTGTAAATGCCAGTTTTCCGATTGTTACAATTGCCGGAATAATATAATCATAATTAATACACAGAATAATGATACATCCAAGCACGTAAAAGATTGCCATAAATGGAACCAGCTTCTCACATACTTTTGCGATAGATTTAATTCCACCAAAGATAACAATTGCAGTTAATATTGCAACAACAATTCCTATTGCTGCTTTTGGAACACCTACATTTTCCTGAACGATATTGGCAATCGCATTTACCTGAGTTGCACATCCGATACCAAAAGAACCAAAACCTACAAAGACTGCAAAGATCATACCCATGACCTTTCCTAAACCTTTCCATTTAAGTCCTCTGGAAAGTGCATACATTGCGCCACCCTGCATACGTCCATCTTCTGTTTTTACACGATATTTTACTGCGATCAGGGACTCTGAATATTTTGTTGCAATTCCAAACACTCCTGACAGCCAGCACCACAATACAGCTCCTGGACCACCGAGGGCGATAGCAGTTCCCACACCGACAATATTACCGGTTCCAATCGTTGCCGCCAGTGCTGTTGTAAGTGCGCCAAAGTTGGACACTTCTCCTTCAGCCTCAGGATCTCTTGTAACAGATAGTTTTATACCTTTTGATAATGTCTTTCTCTGGATAAAACCTGTGCGGAAAGTCATGAAAACATGAGTTCCAAGCAACAAAATAATCAGCCACCAGCCCCAGATAACACTATCAACTTTATAGATCCAATCTGCAAACTGTTCAAACATATTATTCCCCCTTTTCTTTCTCTTCGTTCTGAAGAATTTTTTCACGTTTTAACTTTAAGAATATTCTAACTTAGCATAGTTAAAATAGCAATAATTGTTATAATATTGTCATGTATTTCGTCATTATTACTAGTTTATCTGAAATATTCTTTATTTTTAAGTTTGTTAAATGCATAACTATTGCCTTTTTATCAACTTTTTGACAGTTTATCTTGTGCATTATTTTCTTCCAAAATTCTTTATTCAGAATTTTCTATACAATTTGCACAAACGTATTTACAACTCGGGAGGGACGATTTTCACATGAACGAGATTCTGAACTTCCTTTTGAAGTTGATTTTTGTAAACTTTTCCATCATATCTTTGAATTTGCGTTGTTGTAATTCCAAGTTGTGCTGCTGTCTGCTTGGGCGATGCTCCATAGGACGAAAGGGTAAAGCCACAAGTATTTCTAAGACTCTGAGCGCTGTAATTGGGAATCCCTGCAAGAGACGTATACTTCTTCATCAATCTGCTAATATACATTGTATTTAATTGATTTCCTCTCCGATTATAAAAAAGCCACTTATTCTCCGTGCGTTCTTCCAAATATGAAAGAAGAATCTCTTCGACATCTTCCGGAACATAAGAAAGTTCTCTACGTTCCTGTATCTCTACATACATTCCATTCTCATACCTGTAAAAATCATTGGATGACAATTCAATAATTTCTGTAGAACTAAGCCCCATACGATATAAAAGTGCAAAGATACAATATGCCATCCGATCATTTTTTGCAGCTTCAAAAAGTTTATCTATATCCCCGACCGGTACGGATTTTGCCAGTTTCTCCTGCTTCTCCAACAATTTCAAATACGGCTCGTACAAATCTTCACTTTGAATATGATAATTTTCTCTATTCTCGCATAGATACTGTGCAAATGAATGCAATTCTCGAAATTTTTTTGCTGCGGTAGATCCTTTAAGTTGTCCTTCGTCTATTCTCTCCTTCATATAATTATAATAATTGTCTACATCTGCACAGCTAAGCTTTAAAAAATCCTTACCTGTATATTCCATAATTTCATCCAGATCACTTTGATAAGAGGCTTCTGTTGTCTGACTTCTAAAATGGCTTTTAAAATCTATCCATATTCTCATTGTAAGCTCCGAAGCAAATTGACTTTTCATTATACCCTCTCCTCGCTTGTTTACATTTTCCGCGAAGCGGAATCCTCCAATTACGTTATAAGTATACTTCATACTATAACATTTTATATGATAAAAAGAAAGCTTTTGACAATCAAAAACCTTCTCTTTTTTCATATAGCTATTTTAAGTTTTCTACAAGTCTTTTTGCCTTCTCGTAATCATCCTTATGCACAAAAACTTCATATTCATAGTCGAGGCTGCTGTCTTGTCCAAGCGTTCCCATATTACTTCTTATGGTTCCGTGTTCTCCCGACCACTCTCCCATCTGATTCTTTACCTTATACCTATAATCAATGTCTTCCTCTGCGAGTAGATTTCTGATCTCAGAAAATTGTTTCATATCATGTCCGATATAAACACCTTTTCTATTTAACATTGTAATCATATCTTGTCCTCCTTTATTTTTTTCTTGTGCCTGCCTAATTGCCTCTTCAAACCCACTCAGTGCTGCAAAAGGTGCAAACTGTGCCGCCCTGTCTACCGCACTCATTCTGGGATGTGTTCTGGATGTGGGATGTTCCATGCAAATCATATCACCATACTGATCTGCATTACATTTAAGCCCTATGCCCGCCAATCTGCTCATTCCTTTCTCTGGTCATTGCACCTTCCACAAGATTCATTCCTTTTAGAATTGCGTTCTTTCCATATCGTTTTTTAATCGTTAGAACTGCTTTTTGTATTTTCTCTTCTTTTATATCTTCTTGCTTCTTTGCTTCTCTTTCTTTAAGAATCGCTTCGTAGTCAGTAAACAAATCAAGTTGTTCATAGTCTCCCTTTTCTTTCATCCCAGTCTTATCCACAACATGATTGGCGCTTAAATATACTCTTCGAATTGTCAAATGAGGGTTTACAATCTGATCATATAATTTCAAAACCGCTTCCATGATTCGCTTGGTAGAAGAAGTGTGCACACTTAAATTTGCTGTTCCATGTGCATGCTTCGGAACACGTCTTCCATAATGATCCGTTGTAACTTCTCCTGTATATCTACTCTTCACGCTATTTTGAAGGTTTTCTATATCATACCCTATTGTCATAACAATTTGATCCGTTGCCAGTCCTTTATCCACCAAATCTAATACCAGAAGATCTGTCATTTCTCTAACAATCAATCTCCCCCTTTCATAGCTGTATGGACAATGAAGCACCTGACCGGAACCAATACTGTTGCTAACCGGCTTATACTTTTTAATATCTGCCATTGTACAAGGTTCCCATCCCCATGCGTGATCGATTAACAACTCTGCATTGATGCCAAAGAGCCGATACAACAGTTCCTCATTATAGAAATCTTCTGGTTTTCCTATCGAACATCTGGCAACATCACCCATCGTATACATTCCATATTCTTCAAGCTTTTTCGCATATCCCCTGCCTACTCTCCAAAAATCTGTAATCGGCTTATGATTCCACAACAGCTTCCGGTACATCTTTTCATCAAGCTTCGCAATCCGTACGCCATACTGATCCGGTTTAATGTGCTTTGCCACAATATCCATAGCAACCTTACACAGATAAAGATTATCCCCAATTCCTGCTGTTGCTGTAATACCGGTTGTATCAAATACATCCATAACAATTTTTCTCGCAAGCTCTCTGGCATTTAACTTATATGTGTTCAAATATTGCGTCACATCTATAAAGATCTCATCAATCGAATACACATGCATATCTTCCGGCGCCGCATACTTCAGATAAATTTCATAAATCTTCGTACTGTATTCCATATACAACGCCATCCTCGGAAGTGCAACAATATATTCAATATCTTCTCCCTGCTCCGCCTTGATTTCCCGCACTTTCTGCACCACTTCAAACAATCTGGCACGTCCGGAGATTCCATAAGCCTTTAACGAAGGAGATACCGCAAGACAAATGGTCTTCTCAGTGCGAGAATTATCTGCAACTACCAGATTCGTAGTCATAGGATCAAGTCCTCTTTCTACACATTCTACAGAGGCATAGAAAGATTTTAGATCAATTGCAATATACGTTCGGTTTCGATCTTCCATTACTCCCTCCAAAAAAGAACAAATGTTTGTCTTTAATTATAAGCAAACGTTTGTTCTTTTTCAAGTGGTAAATTTCAACAAATCGAAAACACTATTTTTCTCTAAGGTTTCCAGATCATATCTTCTGAGATTTCTTCCAGTGAAAATGCGCCGCACATCTTCATCGTATCTACAAGCTCTGCACCTAATTTATCAACTAATGCTTTTACTCCTTCTTCCCTGCCGCCATAAACAGCAGTTACAAAAGGTCTGGCTGCTAATACCGCATCCGCTCCCATAGCAAGTGCTTTAAATACATCCATGCCACTGCGTATTCCACCATCTACTAAGATTTTCATCTCGCTTCCCACTGCTTCTACAATGGAAGGAAGTACTTCTGCGGTTGCCGGACATTGATCCAATACGCGTCCGCCATGATTGGATACAATAATCCCCTGTACTCCTGCTTCCAGAGCCTTTCTGGCGCCTTTTACTGTCATAACTCCTTTTAAAATAAATGGAATCTCTGCAATTTTTACAATCTCTTGAAGCTCTTTTACTGATTTTGATCCTGCCGGCGGTGTTAAATTTTGCAAAAACGGAAGTCCTGCTGCATCAATATCCATAGCAACTGCAAAGGCTCCTGATTTTTTTACCAGCTCCATCTTCTCTTTGATCGTCTCCATATCCCACGGCTTAACAGTCGGGATTCCTTGTCCATTTACATTATGAATCGCTTTCGTTGCTTCTTCCATAACTGTCGGATTAGTTCCGTCTCCGGTAAAAGCAACAATTCCATTTTTTGCACAGGCAGATACTAAGATCTGATTATACTCATTCTCTTCAAACTGCTCTCCATAATGAAGCTTCACTGCTCCTACCGGACCTGCAAACACCGGATAATCGAAAGTTCTTCCAAACAGTTCCACCTTCGTATTTACCGGTTTCTGCTCACAAATGGTATCCATGTTCACACAAATTTCCTGCCATTTTTCATAATTACGCATAGCAACTTTTCCCAGTCCTTTTGCTCCCGGTCCCGGCATCTGATTCTTACATGCCGCCCCATTACACACATTACACGCCTTACAATAAGGACCGATATTTCCTCTTGCCTGTTCTGTTACTTCTTGAAAATTCATTTTCCTCTCCTCTTTTCTATGTATTTTTATATATTCTTACACCCTTTTCACCAACATCCCCAATCCCATGCCTACCGCAGAAACGACCAAATACCACACTGAATGTATCAATGCGCTGTCATTATAATAGATAAAAACCGTTGGAATAAAAGATATTGCTGTAATAACCGGATAAAAAATTTTTATTTTTTCATTTGATAAAGCGCCTAACAAGGCAGATAAACCAAAAAATGATGATTTCTTTTCTATATTTTTTCATAAGTCACCACTTTCTCACACAACTTCGAATAAATCCGATCTACAAACCATTTTTCTGTTGACTTCTCCTTAATTTCATCTACATTGATCCATCCAATCTGGCTATTTTCATCTTCCTTAATCCGAATCGCCGCCTCTGTACTGGCTTCTAATAAATACGTCACATTCAAATGCAGATGCGAGGAAATGTACTCTCCCCGCTTTTCATGTCCGGCAACCGTCAATATTTCTAAAGAAAATATATCTTCCGATACAAATCGGACATCTTTTAGCCCACTTTCCTCCTCGATTTCTTTCAAAATGACTTGCTTCAAATCTGCGTTTCCGTCTGCATGACCTCCAAGCCATGCCCACGACTGATAAATATTGTGATATGCCATCAAAACCTTTCGGTGGTCTTCATTTACGATCCATGCCGACACTGTAAAATGAGCATTCTTATTGTTTCTTGTTAAAATATGTGCTGACTCACAAAGATGTCGTAAGATTTCTTCTTTGTCCTTCTCTTCCTGCTCGTTATAACATTGGTATTTTTCAATCTGTTCTTTTAACTTTACAAGACTTTCCAAATTTATTCCCCCTTACATTTTAATTCCGCCCTCAGATTCCCGTACATAAATCAATTTTCAATCAAATTCAATGCAGTGACTGACGCCACCTTTTGATCTGTCTCTTCTTCACAGTTATACTCTATTTCTATATAAACAGACGCATATTCCGAAGAATCTTCGGCAGAAAAACCAGTAAAATCGTAATAATATCCTTCTTCATCAACTGGAAGTACCGCTTCATGAGATTTCAAAATAGGGCTCCCATTCTCCGCCTTTCCTTTGTATTCGTACACACGGATAATCGGCAATATTTCAGGAGTAAGATTATGACCGCTGCTGTCCTGAAGAACAAAACGCACAATTGTCTCACCTTTATCCATCCGAAGCGGAGGTATGTCTCCTTCTATTTTTCCACTGACTTTATCATAGATACGCTCCTTTTTCTGTTTTGAAAATGTATCATATTCTTCTTTATCGTATGTATATACAATTGCATCACTTGGCGTTTGATCCGGCAGATTCACATACATACGTGCATCTACTTGTGTAACATTTCTCTTATCAAATGGTGTTGCCTGAAACGCATATGCCAACCGGATAAAAAATACACTTATTAAAAGAACTGGCAGCATAATTAAAATCAATAACAAAATAATGATTGTTCGCTTTCTCTTTTTTGCTTCTATTGCTGCACGATCAAAACCTTCTATCATTTTTGGCGTTTCTTTTAACAACTTATCCATGGAGATATGATAGTTGTCGCTAATATCAATTAAGGTTTGAAGGTCCGGATAACTTTTTTTCATTTTCCCAATTAGAAACTGTCTGCCTCGTAACATGGAATTTTTGTCCAAACTGTCCTTGTGAAAGTCCATTCTCTTTTCTGATATTCTGAATCTGTTTTCCAATTTCCATATAGCCACCTCTCCTTTTCTTTATTTACGGAATATTCCTTTTCTTAAATATTATCCTAAAATATTCTCTCTGAAAAAGAAAGCAAATCCAAGCTTCTCTCTGTCTAAAATGCCGCAAAGATTCTTTGACATAGAAATTGAAAGCCACACCGCTGCAAATATTAATATTCTTCTCTATTTTCTTTGCCCCATATACATAACTGATCTAAAACATCCATCAAGGATTTCCCTCTTTCACTTAAGCTATATTCCACTTTTGGCGGTATCTGAGGATATTCCTTTCTAATAATAAGCCTGTCCATTTCCAGTTCCTTCAAAATAGTACCTATCATTTAATACAGTACTTGATAATTTTTATTCACTTGCTACAATTATATGTATAGATACATATCCTGTCAATCAAATACAAGAAAAGAGGTAAGCATAATGAGAAAGAAACTCAATATAACAGAAGGGATTTTCCCAATGCCTGTTTTAATGGTGGCAACCTACAATGAAGATGGAAGTGTCAATGTCATGAACGCCGCATGGGGGACTATGCAGGCACGTGATACTGTGGCTCTCCAATTATCAGAGACCCATAAAACCGTTAAAAATATCAAAGCTAAGGGAGCTTTCACAATAAGCATTGCCGATGCCGCCCATGTCATTGAAGCAGACTATTTCGGAGTCGAGTCAGGCAACCGAATTTCAGACAAGTTCGAAAGAAGCGGTCTGACCGCAAGCAAATCTACGCTTGTAGATGCACCTATTATCAACGAATTTCCACTCTGCTTAGAATGTAAGTTTATTGAATATCAGAACAACGAATACGGCTGCGGTGTCATTGGTAAAGTTGTAAATGTGACAGCAGACGAAAAAGTAATGATTGATGATAAGCTTGATATGTCTTTGGTAAATGCGATTGCCTTTGATCCTTATACACATGGCTATTATAGCGTATCAAAAAGAGTCGGTGAAGCATTCCAAGACGGTTTACAGCTCAAGAAATAACAAATTATTGAGCCATCCTATTTAAGATTACAATATAAAAGAAAGCAGACAGTCCTCAAAAAACTGTCTGCTATAAGCCAAAATTTTATGTATTGTTAGATCCCTCCCCCCCCAAAATATGGAATTACCGCTTTTTATATGTGACTATAATTCCAATTACAGAACCAATAAAAACAAACGGTGCTAATCTTACAAATAAAAATTCAAAACCATGTAAGAAAGTTCCTGCAACTGCTAATTCCGGATTATTAAAGTTCCAAGTCAGATATTCACTATTTATAGCCGCAAAAGCAATAAATACTGTCACAATAATCGTACACACTGAAATAAAGAAATAGCGGATTGTCCGCATTCGCATCTCACTTCTTTTTATAAGTTGAAGATTGATAATCTCAAGTTTTTCAGAAATACTCTTTAAATTTCCTTCGTTCAAGCTTTCTTCCTGCACAACTTCTCCGAGCAAAGTACTTACAGAAATATCCAGTTCTTCTGCTAACGAAACAAGCATACTGGAATCAGGAACTGATAATCCGCTTTCCCTTAGTTAAAGATATGAACCCTCTTTATCAATCTACTTTTCCAATAAATCGGTAGTATATCTCTATTTCCTGTATTCTTTCGTTCTCCTCATTCGTTGTTGCCTCATGAATAAGGATTTTTTCTATCATTGCATTTAATAATGGTGCTGTCAGTTCCTTTGGTACGGAATACTCCTTGATTAACTCAATCCACTTTTCAGCACCTATCATATCCTGTTCCATTTTACTTAATTCTTCTCTTAGGTTGGTTATCTGCTGTTCCAGTTCTATCTGCTCTTTTTGATATTTCCCCGACAGCATGATGAAGTTTCGTTCCGTTATCTTCTCACAGGCTCTATCTTCATACATTTTCGCAAATAAACGGTCAATCTCATTTTGTCGGTTCTCGGCTTTCCTCAAGGCACTTGCCTTTTTCTTCTTTTCCCGTATTCGCTCTGCATTGCCGACTTTCTGTATCTTATGCAATACCTTTTCTTCGTCCTGCTGTACTGCCTTAGCCCAATACTGCAATCGTTCCAATACAGCTTGATACAGCACGTCATAACGAATGTAGTGCATAGAACAATTACCTTTACCAAACTGCCCGTAGTAACTGCAAGCATAATAACTATACGGTGTTTTATTTGCCTTATTTGTCGCAAACCTCATAGACCAACCACAATCCGCACACTTGACAAGCCCTGCAAATATCGGCGTTGCCTTTTCCTTTGTCTGTCTACGCCTTGATTTTATCTGCTCCTGTACACGATAGAACACTTCCTTGTCAATAATCGGTTCATGCGTGTTTTCTACTCGAAACCATTCGCTTTCGGGTTTTCGTACTTTCTTCTTGCTTTTGAAAGAAATGGTTGACTGTCGATTATGAACGCTGTTCCCGATATAGACTTCACTTTTCAATATCGCCTTTACATGAGCAATCGTCCACTCATAACGCTTGCTTTCGGGCTTTCCCTCAAAGATATGAGCAAAAGTACCATACCTTGTAAAATTCAGCCAAGACGCTGTCGGGACTTTTTCTTCTCGCAGTATTTTTGTGATTTTTGCACTTCCGTAACCTTGATAAGCTAGGGAAAAGATTTTTTCAATAATCCATTTTGTTTCATCATCAATCAACAGTTTCCCTTTGATGTCGGGGTGTTTCTTATATCCTAACGGAGCATAAGCCCCATAATACGCACCCTCTGCAAATTTTGTCTTAAACGCTGATTTCACTTTACGGCTCGTATCTCTTGCTACCCATTCATTGATGATGTTCTTAAATGGTGCAATCTCACTTTCGCCTTTTTCGCTGTCTACACCGTCGTCAATCGCTATGTAACGGACATTATGGCTGGGAAAATACAATTCAGTATATTGCCCTGTCATAATATAATTTCTGCCAAGTCGTGATAAGTCTTTTGTTACAACACAGTTGATTTTTCCTGCCTCTATATCCTCAATCATTCTTTGAAAGCTCGGTCTTTCAAAATTTGTTCCCGACCAGCCGTCATCAATATATTCATCAATCACATTCAAATGATGTTCTTTTGCATATAGACGCAACATACTTCTTTGTGTGGTAATGCTGGAACTTTCGCCCTGTAATTCATCATCTCGGCTTAACCTAAGATAAAGTGCAGTATTGTAAATCTGTTGTTTCATTGTCAGTTATCCTCCTTTATAACTAACCCGTGTTTACAATACCTGCTTGCAAGTAAAGTATAACACGGGTACTTTTTGTCATTCAATCTATTTCTTACAACTGCACCGATTTTATGCGATTGTCTGCTTTGCTTTTTCCAACATGACATCCGTTAGAAGTTCTTCCATTGTCTTTCCCTTTTCGGAAAAATGCTCTTTTACAACAATCTTTGTCTTTCCTCTGTTGCCAATGCCACACTTGCCATTTTTCTTTTGAATTGTTTTTACAGCATTATCAATAACACATACCCCCTTTCTGTAAAATCTTTCTAAGCAATTCAACGGCTTTTGTCATAGCCCACAGGAGTTCCACCTCTGCATAGTTCTTATGTAGCCGTACCCATTGCGTGCGACGCTCTGAACGCTCAAGCTGTGGCTGTACGGGAGTATCATTATCTGACAGCACAGGTCATAGCGATAAAAGAGGACAAGTCTTTTACAAGAACACAGATAGGTTATCGCTCGCTTTTGCAGGGGAAAGGTCATGGCGTATCTGTTTCAACGGCTCGCTGTCTGTCAAACGTATTGAATTGCTTTATTCAGTTGTCAAAGAACGATTGAAAGAAGAAAATCATCTTTCCTATATACCGCGTTGGAAAAGAGGAGAAATGTAACTAAAATTCAAAACTTTTTCCCTTTTTCACTACTATCTGTACAGCAAACGTCCATTTGCTAAGTTGAAATAGAAAAATTTTAACTTCTTTTCATGCACCATATAGGGATAGCAAGTATCGGTTTGCTAAGTTGATGATGAAAAAAGATTGTTTTTCTTTCCACGCCCTAACTCCCCATACACTACCGTTCCTGCCAAAAATGGAATGAAAGATTTTCTTTGCTCCATATAGGGAACGGAAACTACGGATTGTTAAGTTAAAAATGAAAATAGTTTCTTCTTTCACACCATATAAGGACAGCAACCACCGATTTGATGACCTGTTTTCAAAAAAAGTTTCGATTTTCTTTCCTCGCACCATATAAGGAATAGAAGTCTTATTTTGTTGCAGGTTTTTCAAAAAAATTTCAATTTCTTCTTACATTCCGTATCTGTACACCAAAGGAAGATTTTATGACCTTATTTAAAAAGTTAGATTTCCTTTCCTCGCACCATATCTGTACACAAGTAGCCGTTTTGTTGCAGATTTTTTGAAGAAATTAAAAAATACCGTCATTCCTTTGTGGAACAGCGGTATCTTTCTCAATCATATCTGCTATATCTGTTGTCATTTGTTTGATTTTTAATTCCTGCTTTTCTGTTAGTCTTGTATGCCTGTCGATTTCTTCCAGATACTTTGCTCCTGTTTTCTTTTCAATCTCTTTTATCATCAATAAAGAGGGCATGACCTGTCTTTCTAACCAGCGTTTTGTTTTATCCATATTGACAGCAACAGGTGTCATAATAAATGGAAGTGAAGTCGTTACATTATCTAAAAATATATCCCATAAAATATAATCGGGAAAATCTATTTGTGTGAGGATAAGATTTGCTATGGTCTGTTCGGGATTTCTTGAAAAAACAAGTTGTTCTATCGTTTGTTCTGCTTTTCCATTTTTCAAACGAATTTCAAAGCGGTTCTTAATGTCTGTTTTTATGCCCTTGCTTTTTTGTTCCTTTTCTTTTTCATACAAGCAAAAGTAAATAGAACTACTCTTTGAACCAATATAAAAAGTTTTTGCAGTATCTCCATTTGTACCCGATAATTTTCCGCTGTCTACTGCTTCATGGGTTCTTGAACGTTTCCATACCTTGTTGGCATAATAGCGTTCCCTTAGAATTTCTATATCCAGCAATCCGCCCATATCATTGATTGCTAAATCTATACGTTTAAAAACGCCTTGATAATCTATACAACAGCTTAAAAAGGAATACCAGTCTATCCCTCTTGCCTGTAAAACATATTCCAAGTTCCGACACCCCATACCTCTTAATTCTAATAAAACACCCATAGAACTATCTTTAGAAGCATTTACACTAATATCCCCATAGATATACTGTTCTTCATAACCAAACATTCCATAATCTTCATGTATAAAATATTCGCTTTTCATTGCCAGTACATTTTTTATAATCTCCAATGCTATAATGGTCTCATAAATTAAGACACTTTTTCGGACATTTTTTAATGAATCTGATATACTAAATTCAGTATGAAAGAG